>Ga0193696_1000004_pt1 | contig 124850 bp, 112 predicted proteins | sample L3m1metaG_FD_145074 | JGI IMG/M metagenome (GOLD analysis project Ga0193696, IMG submission 145074) | Soil microbial communities from a riparian zone of the East river system, Colorado, United States - L3m1 | ecosystem: Environmental > Terrestrial > Soil > Riparian zone | place: USA: East... | reverse complement strand
AGACCGTCGACGTCGCGAACGACGTGAAGATCTCGATGGTCGCCGACAGCGAGGCGGCACTCGCGCTGCCGCAGGATCGCGTCGCGCAACTGGCGAAGCTCGTTGCCGAGACCGACGCGCTGTTCGGCGCGCGGCACTACCGCACCTATCGCTGGCTCCTCACGCTGAGCGACGTCGTCGAGACGCAGGGACTCGAGCATCACGAATCGAGCGACAACCGCGCGATCGAGCACGGCGTCACCGATCCGGAGATCGCGAAGCTGACGATGTCGACGCTGTCGCACGAGTTCGTCCACTCGTGGAACGGCAAGTACCGCCGCCCCGCGGGCCTCGCCACGCCCGATTACCAGCAGCCGATGCTCGGCGAGCTGCTCTGGGTCTACGAGGGAATGACGCGCTACCTCGGCAACTTCGTGCTGACCTCGCGCAGCGGTCTCTTCACGCCCGAATACGCGCGCGAGTACGCCGCGTTCGTCGCCGCGAACCTCGATCGCAACCGCACGGGCCGCAACTGGCGTCCGCTCTCGGACACCGCGGTCGCCGTGCAGACGTTGAACGAGGCGCCGTTCGCCTGGACCGCCTATCGCCGCACGCTCGATTACTACGATGAGTCGCTGCTGATCTGGCTCGACGCCGACACCACGATCCGCCAGAAAACCGGCGGCGCAAAGTCGCTCGACGACTTCGTCCGCGCGTTTTACGGTCCGCCCACATCCGCGCCAATGGTGAAGCCGTACACGTTCGACGATGTCGTCGCGGCGCTCAACTCCGTCGCGCCGAACGACTGGGCCACGTTCCTTCGCGACCGCGTCTACAAGATCGCCCCGCATCCGCCGCTCGGTGCGCTCGAGGCCGCCGGCTGGCGCCTCGTCTACAACGATCAACCGAACGCGTACGTCGACGTGCGGCAGAAAGCGTCAAAGCGGATCGATCTCACGTTTTCGCTCGGCATCCTCTTTCATGACAACGGCAAGATCGACGAGCTGACGCCCGGCACGCCCGCCGCGAACGCGGGTCTCACGCCCGGCATGGAAGTGACCTCGATCAACGGACGCAAGTGGTCCACCGACGCGCTGCGCGAGGAGATCAAGGCAGGCAAGCCGATCGATGTGATCGCCGGATTCGGCGAGCACGTGGCGACGTATCGCATCGATTACAAAGGCGGCGAGCAGTACCCGCATCTCGAGCGGATCGAAGGGAAAGCGGACCTGCTGAGTGCGATCATGGCGCCCCGATCCCGCTAACCGCGTACGCGATATGCTTACCTCCTTCATTGGAGGTGCGCATGTCGAACCCACTCGTTGAGCTCGAAAAAACCGGCCAGAGTGTCTGGTACGACCAGATGGAGCGCAAGCTCGTCACGGCCGGAACGCTGCAGCGGTTGATCGACGAGGACGACCTGCGCGGTCTCACGTCGAACCCCACGATCTTCGACAAGGCGATCGCCGGCAGCGACGACTACGACGCGCAACTGCGCGAGCTCGCGTCGCGCAACAAATCGCGCGACGAGATCTACGACGAGATCACCATCGAGGACATCGGCATGGCCGCCGACGTCTTTCTCCCGGTCTACAAGAAAACGCACGGCAACGACGGCTTCTGCAGCCTCGAAGTGCTGCCGACGCTGGCACACGAAACGGCTGCGACGATCGGCGAGGCGGTGCGCCTCTTCGGGCGCCTCGGCCGTCCGAACGTGATGATCAAGATCCCGGCGACGCCTGCAGGCATCCCGGCGATCGAAGAAGCGATCTTCAACGGCGTCAACATCAACATCACGCTCATCTTCTCGAACGACGTCTACAAGCAGGTGATGGAGGCGTATCTCCACGGCCTCGAGCGTCGCGTGGAGAAAGGCCTTCCCATCGGCGACATCCGCTCCGTCGCCAGCTTCTTCGTCAGCCGCATCGACGCGATGGCCGACAAGCAGATGGAAGCGAAGGCGAACGACGATCCCGAGGTTGCGGCGCTGATGGGCAAGGTCGCGATCGCGAACGCGAAGGTCGCGTATCAGGAGTTCAAGCGCGTCTTCGGCAGCGAGCGCTTCCACCGTCTCCGCGACAAAGGCGCCGTGGTGCAGCGTCCGCTCTGGGCTTCGACCGGCACGAAGAATCCGAAGTACAGCGACGTGCTCTACATCGAGTCGCTGATCGGACCCGACACGGTCAACACGATTCCGCCCGCGACCTACAACGCGTTCAAGGACCACGGTCGCGTGCAGATGACGCTGGAGGAAGGCGTCGCCGAGGCGCGTCAGGTACTCGAGAAATTCGCGGCGAAGGGCTTCAGCCTCGAGGCGATCACTGCGAAGCTGACCGCCGACGGCGTGAAGTCGTTCGACGAGTCGTTCGCCTCGCTGATGTCGACGATCGAAGCGCGCCGCGACTCGGTCACGCGCGGACTGGCCGAGCGCGTCAGCCCGCACCTCGGTGCACATCAGGCGAAAGTCGACGAGGCGGCGCAGCGCATCGAGAAAGAGAAATTCGTCGAGCGCATCTGGAAGAAAGACGCGGCGCTCTGGAAGAACGACGACGCGCACAAGAAGATCATCAGCAACGCGCTCGGCTGGCTCACGGTGGTCGAAGAGATGACGAAGGCCGCGCCGCAACTGATGGCCTTCGCCGATTCAGTAAAGGGCGAGTTCGACAAGATCGTCGTCCTTGGCATGGGCGGATCGAGCCTCTGCTCCGAGGTCACGCGCCGCGTCTTCGATGCGCGCGACGGTTATCCGAAACTGCTCGTGCTCGACTCGACTGTCCCCCAGGCGGTCAGCAATCTCGAAGCGCAGCTCGATCTCGAGCGCACGCTGTTCATGGTCGCGTCGAAATCCGGCTCAACGACGGAGCCGATGATGTTTCACCGCTACTTCTACGATCGCGTGAAGTCGGTGAAGGGCGATCGCGCGGGTGAAAACTTCATCGCCGTCACCGATCCCGACACGCAGCTCAAGCAGGACGCGGAGCGCGACCACTTCCGGCACATCTTCATCAACCAGGCGGACATCGGCGGACGCTACTCGGCGCTGTCGTACTTTGGCATGGTGCCGGCTGCGATCAGCGGCGTCGACGTCGCCACGCTGCTCGATCGCGCGATGCATGCGGCGCATGTGTCGGAGGTCGCGGCGGTGAAGAAGAATCCGGCGGCGATGCTTGGTGCGGTCATCGGTGCAATGGCGATGAACGGCCGCGACAAGCTGACGCTGATCACCCCCGCGCCGCTCGACACGCTCGGACTCTGGATCGAGCAGCTCGTCGCGGAGTCGACCGGCAAGGAAGGCAAAGGCGTCGTGCCGATCGCGGGCGAGCCGGAGCTGAAGCCGAACGAGTACGGCAACGATCGCCTCTTCGTCGGTGTGCGGCTGCGCAAGTCGGACGACACCGCGCGGCTGCGTGCACTGGCCGACGCCGGACATCCGGTCGTCGACATCGTCCTCGAGGATCCGCTCGACCTCGGCGAGGTCTTCTTCCTCTTCGAATTCGCCACCGCGGTCACCGGCGCGCTCCTCGGCATCGACGCGTTCGATCAGCCGAACGTGCAGGAGTCGAAGGACAACACGAAGAAGCTGCTCGAGGAGTTCAAGTCGAGCGGCACGATGACGCACTCCGGCACGCAGGTCGAAGCAGGCGATTCGGAATCGATCGGCGCGCTGCTGCGGAAAGTGAAGGAAGGCGATTACGTCGCGTTCACCGAGTACTTCGCCGAGACGCCGGAGCGCGACAGGCAGATCGCCGCGATCCGCGAGACGATCGCGCGCGAGCTGCGCGTCGCGACGACGACCGGCTACGGTCCGCGCTTCCTCCACTCGACCGGACAGCTGCACAAAGGCGGCGCCGACAACGGCGTCTTCCTCCAGCTCACCGGCGGTGCAGGCGAAGACGTCCCGCTGCCGGGAGAGAAATTCACGTTCGGCCTGCTCTGCCGCGCGCAGGCGATCGGCGATTTCCAGTCGCTGGAAAGCCGCAACCGGCGCGCGTTGAGCGTGAACCTCGGGAGCGACATCGACGCGGGACTGAAGGCGCTCGCCGAGGTCGTGAAGAACGCGGTCGTGAAGGCGTAGCCGATGGCCAAAGCGCAATTCGGCATGATCGGCCTCGGCGTGATGGGCGAGAACCTCGCGCTCAACATCGAGGACCACGGCTTCCCCGTCGCCGTCTGGAACCTCGAGGGCGAATGGGTGGATCGCTTCGTGGCGAAGAATCAGGGGAAGCAGCTCGTCGGCACGAAGACGTTCGAGGAGTTCGCCGCGTCGCTCGAGCGGCCGCGGCGGATCATGATGATGATCAAGGCCGGCGATCCGGTCGACATGACCATCAAAAACATCGCGCCGCATCTCGAGGCGGGCGACGTGCTGATCGACGGCGGCAACTCCTGGTTCAAGGACACGCAGCGCCGCACGAAAGAGTGCGAGGAGAAAGGGCTGCACTTCGCCGGCTCGGGTGTGTCGGGCGGCGAAGAAGGCGCGCGCTTCGGTCCATCGCTCATGCCGGGTGGATCGGAGGAGTCATGGCAGGCCATCCGTCCCGTGTTCGACGCGATCGCCGCGAAGAGCGACTCCGGGCCGTGCGTTACGCACGTCGGTCCAGACGGCGCGGGTCATTTCGTGAAGATGGTGCACAACGGCATCGAGTACGGCGACATGCAGCTCATCGCCGAGGCATACGAGATGCTGCGCAAAGTCCTCGGCGCGGGAGCGGACGAGCTGGCGGAGATCTTCGATCGCTGGAACAAGGGACCTCTCGAGTCGTTCCTCATCGAGATCACGTCGCACATCTTCCGCGTGAAGGATGGTGAGACCGGCAGCGCGCTCGTCGACAAGGTGCTCGACAAAGCGGGGCAGAAGGGAACGGGCAAATGGACCGCGCAGGTCGCGCTCGATCTCGCTGTCCCCGTGCCGACCATCGCCGCCGCGATCGATGCGCGCGTGCTCTCGTCGATGAAGGACGAGCGAGTGATCGCCAGCGAAAAGATCAAAGGTCCGTCGGTCGTGAAGCCGGGCGACCGCGAGCGATTCATCAGCGATGTCCACGACGCGCTGTACGCCGCGAAGATCTGCTCGTACGCGCAGGGGATGGCGCTGATTCAGGCCGGATCGACGGAGTGGAAGTGGAACATCGACATGCGCGAGATGGCGCGCATCTGGAAGGCCGGCTGCATCATCCGCGCGAAGTTCCTCGACTCGATCATGCAGGCGTACGAGCGCAACCGCGCGCTGCCGAATCTTCTGCTCGACGATGAGTTCACGTCACGCCTCGCCGAATCGCAGCCCGCCTGGCGCCGCGCCGTCTCGACGGCGCAGACGAACGGGATCGCCATTCCCGCGATGTCCGGCAGCCTCGCGTATTTCGACGCGTATCGCACCGCCGACCTGCCGCAAAACCTCACGCAGGCACAACGCGACTACTTCGGCTCGCACACGTATCAGCGCAACGACAAGGGAGCAGACGCGCCGTTCGTGCACACCGATTGGGCGCATGAGTAGGTTGTTCGGTTGTTAGGTTGTTGAGTTGTTGGGCGGCACCGAACAACCCAACAACTCAACAACCCAACAACTAGAGCTGCGGCTTGAACCATCCCGCGATCCTCTCCCGCAACTTCTGAAACCGCGGCCGCCGCAGCCAGCGGTACTCCTTGATCTCTTCGCTCCGGGCGAGGTCTTCGCGGAACATCTCTTCCAGCTTCGCGGCGATCCCTTCGTCGTAGACGTTCACGTTCACCTCGTCGTTGAGGCGGAAACTGCGGTCGTCGAAGTTCGATGAGCCGATGGTCGACCAGATGCCGTCGACCACCATCGTCTTCGCGTGCATCATCGTCGGCTGGTACTCGAACACGCGGATGCCGTGCTTCAGCAGGATCTCGTAATACAGCCGGCTGGCCTGTCGCACGATCGGGACGTCCGTGAGCTCGCCCGGCACGATCACCCGCACGTCGACGCCGCGCCGCACCGCGCCCTGGAGAGCGCGCAGCGTGTCGGGATCGGGGACGAAGTATGCGTTGCTGATCCAGATCGACTTCTCGGCACTGACGATGGACACGATGTACATCAGCTTCACCGTCGAGCTCCCCTCGGACGGCGACGACTTGATCACCTGCGTGAGGTGCGGGCCGCGCGGCTCGACCTGCGGGAAGTAATCGAGCCCGGTCAGCAGCTCGCCGCGGCTCTTCACCCAGTTGTCCATGAACGCGAACTGCATCTGCGTCACCACCGGGCCTTCGACGCGAATCACCGTCTCGCGCCAGTGCTCCTTACTGTCCGCGTCGCCGAGCCAGTTGTCGGCGATGCCGACGCCGCCCGAGAATCCGATCGTGCCGTCGACCAGCAGGATCTTCCGATGCGTGCGGTGATTGAAGCGCTGCAGGGTGTACCAGCGCAGCGGGTGATACCACTCGAGGTCGACGCCGTTGCGCAGCAGAAAATCTATGAGGTTCCGCGACATCTGTGAGGAACCGACGGCGTCGAGGATGACCTTCACCGCCACGCCCGCGCGAGCTCGTTCCGCGAGCGCCTCGGCGAACATCCGCCCCACCTCACCATCCCAGAAAATGTAGAACTCGAGGTTGATCGTCTTCTTCGCGCCATGGATCGCCGCCAGCATCGACGGGAAGATCTGTACGCCGTTCTTCAGGATCTCCGCGCGATTTCCCGGCGTCATCGACGCGCCCGTCAACGCATTCATCGTCTGCAGGAACGCCAACTCATGAACGCCGAATTGATGCTTCATGTGATAGCGCATCGGAATGCGGCGACGGACGATCGGGAGTGCCGCCCGGTGGGGATAGCGGGGAGGTTTGCCGCGGCGGAAGAACATCAGCGTTTGCCGATCAGCCACACGATGGCGGCGATGACGCCCGCGACTGCTCCGATGGCAACGAAGAGAATCACGGCGATGACCAGCGTGGCCGCGCCCGCGATCTGCGCGATGCTGCGCGGCGGCCTGCGGCGGTCGCGGTACTGCATCAGCAGCCGCATGTTCATCATGTTCTCTTCGAAGAAGAAGTCGAAGACGTCGCCGAGGAACGGGACGGCGCCGACGATGATGTCGATGAGGATGTTGACCACCATCCGCAGCACTTTCGGCAGCGGCACGCGATGACGCAGCGCACCGATGACGATCCACGCCGACAGCACGCCGGCGATGACGTCGCCGACGCCGGGGATCAATCCGAGCGCCGCGTCGAGGCCGACGCGACGACCGGTGCCGGGAATGGCCACCGCCTCATCCATCAACGTGGCGAAGCGCCGCAGCGCGAGGAGGTCGGGCGGAAGCTTCTCGTCCGGCTCGATGACCTCGGGAATGAACACCTTCTCTCGAGCCATGCTCGACCATTATGCAAAGACCCGCCCACGTCGGGCCCGCCGCTTGCGTCTATAGTTCCGCACGATGGGTGCCGAGCCGCGGCCGAAACGTTGGGAGAAGTGGCGCGATGGAGTGCTCGCGTCGCGGACGTACGTCTGGTCGTGGCTGACTGATCCGGCTGTCCTGCTCTACCGCCGCGAAGCGCACGGCCGTCATCGCACCCGCGTCACCACCGTCGAGTTCTTCCTCTTCATCCGCGAGGTGACGCGCGAGTTCTACCAGATCGAAGGAACGTCGCGCGCCGCGTCGCTCGCGTACACGACTCTTCTCTCGCTCATCCCGCTGCTCGTCGCTTTCACGCAGGTCCTGCAGCAATACTTCCGCAACATCTTCCCGTCGTTCCAGTCGCAGATCGACAGCGTGCTGAACGTCGTCATCCCGTACCAATCGCCGCAGCTCACGTACCACATCGCGCGTTTCGCCGAGAACGCGCAGGCGGCGTCGACCCTCGGCGCGATCATCTTCATGATCGTCGCCTTCCGTCTCTTCCTCGCGGTCGAAGCGACCGTGAATCAGATCTGGAAGGTGCGCAGCGATCGCGGATACCGGCAGAAGATCATTGCCTTCACCATGCTCTTCTTCTGGGGCCCGCTGCTGATGGGCCTCTCGTTCACCACGACGAGCATGCTGCAGCACAACCGCTACCTGCGCGTGCTGTTCAAGCAGGACATCATTTTTCAGATCGCGCCGGTCGCCGTCCTCTTCATCGCCTTCGCCATGCTCTTCTGGCTCGTGCCGTCGACGCATGTGCGCTTCGGCGCCGCCGCCATCGGCGCGCTGGTGACGGCGATGCTCTTCACCCTCGTCCGCTGGGGCTTCGGCATTTACGCGAACCACCTCTTCCAGGGCCGCTTCAACGTGATCTACGGCACGGTAGGCCTCGCCGTGATCTTCCTGATCGCGATCGAGATCATGTGGGTGGTCATCCTCCTCGGCGTGGAGATCAGCTACGTCTTTCAGAATCTGTACGGACTGCTGCGCGCGACCGAGCAGCACATCGAAGACGAGCCGCGCTACGACCTCTTCTTCGCACTGCGCGCGCTGATCGAGATCTCGCGGCGCTTCGAGCGGCGCGAGGAGCCGCCGTCGTCGTATCGGCTCGCGGAGCAGTTCGCCGCGACCGACTCGCAGATGCTGCGCATCCTGCGAAAGCTCGAAACGGTGAAGCTCGTGTCGCAGACCGGCGGCGAATGGGCCGGCTGGGTGCCGGCGTGCGATCCCGATCGCATCAGCATCGAGGAAGTGATCCACGAGATGGAAGGCGGCAGGCGCGCGATCCCGGAGCTCGGTCCCGATGTGGTCGAGCGCGAGCGGATCGCCGCGCTGTTCGATCGCCTCACGCTCTGCACCTCGGAGGCGCTGAGCCGGATGTCGGTCGGGCACCTCGTGCGCGAGATCTATGCGCCGCGCGTGACGCGTACCGAGGATCGCGCACGGTCGTGACCGCGTAGCGCCCGCGCGCGCCGCAACACCTCGTACGCCACCGTCGTCACCACCACCCAGAGCGTCCCCACGCTGATGCCGGCGGCGATGTCGGAGATCCAGTGCACGCCGAGGTAGACGCGCGATAACGCGACAGAGCAGACCAGCGTGCAGGCGAGCGCGATCGCCGCCGATCGCCACCGCCAGCGCGTCAGCACGCGCGTGGCGAGATAGGCCAGCGCGCCGAAGACGATCGTCGATCCCATCGCATGTCCGCTCGGAAACGAATATCCGTGCGCCTGCCGCAGCGCCTCGGCAAGCGCGGGCCGGGCGCGCTCGAAGTAGCGCTTCAGCTCCAGGTTCAGCAGCGCGCCGCCGCCGCACGTGATGGCGAGATAGATCAGCCAGCGCCAACGCCGCTTGATCGCGAGCACTCCCGCGACGATCACGCCGAGGATCGCCAGCCCGAGCGGCCCGCCGATCGTCGTCATCGTGACGAAGAAGAGCGTCGAGTCAGCCGAGCGATGCGCCGCCGCCCACGCATGCGCGAGCGTGTCGAACTCCGCCAGTTGCGGGTTGTTCACGTGCAGCGCCTCCGCGAGATCGATGAACGCGTCGCCCGCCCACATCGTCAGGAGCGCGCCGATCGCGAGGATCGCGGCAATCGGGCCGTACACGCGGAATCGCGAGATGTGCTTCTTCACGATCGCGTAGCGGGTGATGCGATTGGCGATGAACGCGAGCGGGTGGCGGAGGAGCGGAAGAACGAAGTAGAAGAGGGACCAGAGGAGGAAGAAGACCGCGAAGAAGGCGGCGAAGAGCAGTTAAAAGCCGCCCGACATGTACTTCCACTGCACGATCTTGTCGTTGATCTCGCGCAGGCGGCGGCTGATCATGCGGCAGAGGAGGTTGAGGAACTGCAGCGACGCGTGCGGATCCATCGACAGGATCTCGTTCAGCGTCGCGCGGTCGATCGACAGCACGGTCGCGTCGCTCTCGTGCGCCTTCGCATCCGCCGAGCGCGCCTTGTCGTCGATCAACGCCATCTCGCCGAAGAAGTCGCCGCGATCGAGCACCGTGAGCGCTTCCTCGCCGACGCCGGGGATGAACTTCGAGATGCGCACGCGGCCGCCGAGGACGATGTAGAGCTTGTCGCCCCTGTCGCCCTCGCGGAAGATCATCGACCCGTCGCGGAAGCGCTCCTCGGTGGAGAACGTCGCCAGGAGCTTCATTTCAGCCGCCGACAATCCGCGTTCGCGGAACAGGTCGACCTTGTCTTCCGAGGCCACCGTGACCTGCTGCGTTTCGCTCTTGCCTTCCGCGCGCTTGCGGCCCTGACCCTTCTTCGCGTCCTCCTGGAAGAAGAGCTTCAGCTGTTCGTTCGCGTCGCGGACCTTCTCCGTCAGTGAGCGCCAGAACGCCCAGTGCAGGCCGACCGCCATCTCCTTGTCCTCGTCCATCATCTGGTCGAGGGCGCTGAAGGAGAACGTGTAGCAGGCCGAGGGCTCGACCGCGAGCGCGTCGCTGGAGCGATGCGTGCGGTCGATGAAATTCATCTCGCCGAAGATCGTGTCGGAGGTCAGTCCGCCGAGGATCTGCGGACCGAACGGCGTCTCCTTGCGCACTTCGATTTTGCCGTCCTTGACCACGTAGAAATCCATCGAGCGGTCTTCCTCGCGGAAGACGTAATCGCCCGTGGTGAAGCCGTCGATGCGCGCGAACTTCGAGAGGCGGAAGACCTGCTCGTCCTTCATGTGCTGGAAGACGGCCAGCCGCCGCAGCTCGGCGGAGAGCGTGATCAGGTTGTCGCGTTTCTCGGCATCGCGCGAGATCTTGCGGACGATTTCCTTCAGGTCCTTCTGCGACTCGAGGCGGAAGAGATTCTCCTTCCGCAGCTCAAGTCGCTCGGTGGCCATCTGCAACTGCTCGACGCGATCCTTGATCTTCGCGTTGAGGTCCTTCGTCTCGATGTTGCTGATGCGCTTGAGGGTGTTGATCATCCGGCGCACCGGCTCGGTCGACTCACCCTTCTGATCGGTCGCCAGGAGGAACGCGTCGATGAAGTCCTCGAGCGATTCGTCGAAGTTCTTCAGCTCGAACTGCACGCGGCCGGAGATCTCCGCCAGTCCGCGATCGAACGGGTTGAGCTTGCGCGCGCGGGTGATCTCCTCGTGCGCTGAATCCCACTCCCCTTCGGAGTAGTAGAGGCGTCCGAGGATCTCGAACGGGCGGTAGTTGTTCGGGGTCTTGAGCTTCGCGATCTCCAGCAGCTCGATCGCCTTCGACGTCTGGTCCTTGGCCATGTAGAACTGCGCCAGTCCGACGTACTGCGAGGAGTCGATCTCGTCGCGCGCCCGCTCGCCGAACACTTCCTGCCGCACCATCGTGAAGCGCGACTCTTCCGCTTCGCGCTTCAGGTCGCGGACGCGCGCCAGGTTGATGCGGATGGCGACGGAGCCCGGCTTGAGCTTCTCCGCCATTTCGTAGAGGTGGATCGACTCGTCGAACATCCCCTGATCGGCATAGCGCCTCGCGAGCAGCGCGAGGTCTTCGGCTTCGATGGCGACGTTGACCTCGGTCGCGAGCGTGCGAAACCGCGCACGAGCTGGAATGGGCTGCTCGGCCATGGAGGTCGATATTATATGCCGCGTGTTCCACGCGCTTCTGGCGCTTCTCCTCGCGGCCACCTTTCAACCCGCGCTTCCCGGCTACGACTACGAGTTCCCGCGCGATCACGGCACGCACAACGAGTACAAGACCGAGTGGTGGTACTACACCGGACATCTGCGCGCCGATGACGGTCATCGCTACGGTTTCGAGCTGACGTTCTTCCGCGTCGGACTCTCGACCGACGAGCAGACGAACGCGTGGGACCTGCGCCATCTCGCGCTCGCGCATTTCGCCATCACCGACGTCGACGGCCGCGACTTCCGCTACTACGAGAAACTGAATCGCATGACGCCGTTCACCGCGAATGCAGTCGAGGGGAGGCTCGACGTCTTCAACGAAGGCTGGCGCGCGACGACGCTGCCCGACGGCTCCTGGCGCATCCGCGCGCAGGCTGGCAGAGACGCGCTCGACCTCGTGCTGCGCACGCAGAAGCCTCCGGCGATTCATGGCGAGAACGGAGTGGGCGTGAAGGCGACCGGGTTCAACGGATCGGCGTCGCACTACTACTCGATGACGCGGCTCGAGGCGTCGGGCTCCATCAACGGGCGGCGTTGCAGCGGTCAGGCGTGGATGGACCACGAATTCGGCAGCGCGCAGTTGCGCGAGAGCCAGCGCGGGTGGGACTGGTTCTCCATTCAGCTCGACAACGAAACGGAGCTGATGGTCTACCTGATCCGCCGCACCGATGGCACGCCCGACGTCACGTCATCCGGATCGTTGATTGACACTGACGGCAACGTCATTCACCTCCGTCACGATCAGCTCGTGGTGCGTCCGACCGGCTCGTGGACGTCGACGAAGAGCCGCGCGAAGTACCCGATGGGATGGCGCGTCGAAGTGCCGTCGATGCACATCGCGTTGACGCTCGATCCCTTGTTGAAGGACCAGGAGCTGCTGACGAAAGGCTCGACCGGCGTGACGTATTGGGAAGGCGCGGTCGACGTCATCGGCTCGACCGGCAACACGCCGGTGCGCGGCGAGGGATACGTCGAGATGACCGGCTACGATCGCGCCTTCAAGGCACCTTGATCTCGCCACAATCGCCCGCATAATTCGTCGGATGTTCGCGATCCTGCTGGCACTCAGCATCGTCCTTCCCGTGAAGTTCTACGCGACGTTCGGCTTCGCCGCGCTCGATCTCGAGACCGGTCGCACGGTCTCAATGAGTGCCGATCAACGCTTCCCGATGGGCAGCGTCTTCAAGTTTCCGGTCGCGCTGACCGTGCTGAAGCTCGTCGACGAGAAGAAGCTCGACCTCGCCAAGAGCTACACGATCCAGCCGTCGGAGTTCAGTCCCGGCTACAGCCCGATCCGCGACAACGCGCACGGCAAGCCGGTGACGATGACGCTGCGCGAGCTCATCACCTACGACCTCGGCGTGAGCGACAACACCGCCGCCGATTACCTGATGAAGCTGATCGGCGGACCGCGCGTCGTGACGCGGCACCTTCGCGCGCTCGGCGTGCGGGGAATCAGCGTCAATCGCTCCGAGAGGCAGATGACCGCCGATCTTCACAAGAAGGGCGGCGTCGAGAAGTACGCCGTCGATCCGCGCGACACCGCGACGCCTGCCGCGATGCTCGAGCTGCTCCGACTCTTCCACGAAAAGCGCGACGGACTCTCGCCCGAGAGTCATGACTTCGCGATGCGGACGATGCTCGCGACGAAGACCGGCGCGAATCGCATCGTGTCGGTGCTCCCGGCCGGCGCGACGTTCGCGCACAAGACCGGCACGATGCCAGGGACGGTGAACGACGCCGGCCTGATCACGTCGCCCGACGGCAAGCAACACATCGCGATCGTGGTGTTCGTGAAGGGCTCGAAGGAGCAGACGGAAGATGTGGAGAAGGTGATCGCCGATATCGGACGTCAGATCTACGCCGGCTTCACAGCACGCTGACGCGCCGCTGCTCCAGCCTGCGAATCTCGCGCACGAGCTGCTCGCGCGCGCTCTTTCCCTTCTGCACGAACGACGTCACCTTCGACTGCAGCTCGCTGCGGTCGGAGTTCGTGAGGTCCTTCGACGTGAGGACGAGGATCGGGATGTTCGCGGTCAGCGGGTTCTCTTTCAGTCCCGTCGCCACTTCGAAGCCGCTCATGCCGGGCATCATCAGGTCGAGGATGATCAGGTCGGGGTGCACCTCGCCCGCGACGCGCAGCCCTTCTTCGCCGGAGTACGCCCCCTCGATCGAGTAGCCGAGACGCTCGAGCTCTTCGTCGAGCAGCGCGTGCACGGAAGCGTCGTCGTCGATCAGCAGCAGCTTCGGACGCGCGGCGCGCGTGACAATGGCGGTGATCTCGCGGATGCGCTGCAGCAGGCGATCGCGATCGACCGGCTTGACGAAATAGTCGTCGGCGCCGAGGGCCAGGCCGAGCTCGCGGTTGTCGACCATCGAGATGATCACCACCGGGATCTCGCGCGTCAGCGCGTCGCCCTTCAGCTTCTTCAGCACTTCCCAACCGTCGAGGCCGGGGAGCACGAGGTCGAGCGTGACGGCCATCGGATGCGTCTCGCGCGCGAGGCGCAGCGCTTCCTCGCCGTGACGCGCGCGAATGGCGAGATAGCCCGCTGATGCGAGCGCGGCGGCGAGCAGCTCGTACGCGTGCGCGTCGTCTTCCACCACCAGCACGCGCTCGGCAGGACGCCCTCCAGCCACCACTTCCTCGACCTCTGGGCTGCGCGTGACCACGGCGGCGCGCGACTTCACCGGCAGCGAGAACGAGAACTTGCTCCCCGCGCCGGGCGAGCTTTCGAGACCGATCCGCCCGCCCTGCAGCTCGACGAATTTCTTCACCAGCGCGAGGCCGAGTCCCGTGCCCCCGAACTCGCGACGCGCAGTGCCGTCGACCTGGCGGAACTCCTCGAAGATCAGATCGTGATGCTCGGGTTGAATGCCGATTCCTTCGTCTTTGACCGAGACGGTGATCCAGCCGTCTTCCTGATTCGTTCCGTCGAAGCGCGCCGAGATGGTGATCGGCTTGTCCGCCGGCGAGAACTTCACCGCATTCGACATGAGGTTGAAGAGCACCTGCTTGAACTTCGCGAGGTCGGTCTCGATCTGCGGGAGATCGGGCGCGACGTCGGCGACGAATTGCGGCCGTGCCTTCGACATGCCGCGCATGACGTGGCAGACGCTCTCCACCACCGGACCGATGCCGAAGAACTCGGGATAGATCTCCATCCGTCCCGCTTCGATCTTCGACAGGTCGAGGATGTCGTTGATGATGCCGAGGAGGTGCTGGCCCGAGGCGAGGATGTGCTTGAGGAAGTTGAGGTGCTTGCCGTCGACGCGGTCCTGCAGGCGCTCGACGAGGATCTCGCTGAAGCCGATGATCGAGTTCATCGGCGTGCGCAGCTCGTGCGACATGTTCGCCAGGAACTGACTCTTCAGCCGGTCGGCTTCCTGGATGCGCCGCCCCGCTTCCGCCAGCTCCTCGGTGCGCTTCTGCAGCTCCTCCGCGAGACGCCTCAGCTCGTTGACTTGTGATTTTTCTTCCCATTCGAGCTGGCGGATGCGCAGACGCTTCTGCTGCAAGTTCGCGATGCCGGTAAGGAAGAAGAACGACGCGCCGAAGAGAAAGACCATGCGCGCGATGGCGATGTAGAAGACCGGACTGCCGACCGAGGTGTGGCTGTACCACATCACGATCGTGACGTACGCGATCGAGTTGACGATGCCGCTGATGTACGCCGCGCGTTTGCCGATCACGAACGCGGCGGCCGCCGACGAAGCGAGATACCAGAGGTACCACGGGCTGTCGATGCCGCCGGTCATCCAGACGCCGAGGCTGATGAAGACGACGTCGGTGCAGATCCAGATCGGATTGAGGATGTCGCGCCGCACCGTGCCCTGCCTCAGCAGCAGGTAGAAGATGAAAATCGTCGCGGAGGACGACGCGTAAGACGTGAGAGTCTCGCGCAACGTGATGTCGAAAACGCCGAGCCAGCGACCGACGAGCGTCGTGATCAACGCCGCGGCATACGCGAAGGCGCGGCTCTTCTGAACCGCGAGGTCGAACCGCAGCACACTCTCACGCAGCGGCTCGAGCGAAGGGCGATCCATAGTTGTGGTCACTGGATTGCCCGCGATTGTACGCCCCTGGGTTTGGGGTCGCATCTGGACAATTAACTTAAGCCGGCCGCTTAAGTTAATTGTCCAGATGCGACCCCAACTTCAATCGAGCGTGAAGCCGAGAAAGGCGATGCACATCTCGTCGGTCGTCGCCTCGCCCCACGATACCGACTGGCTCGTCGGGTTGTCGTACCACGCCTCGGCGCCGAACTTCGTGCCGGCGGGGAACGTCAGCGCCTTCGCGTACGGGTAGATCCCCTGCCAGTTGAAGTCCCAGTCTTCGATGTTGATCAGGCACTCCGTCTTCCCGTCGGGATACGTCGCGGTGACGTGCATCTTCCGTCCGAGGAGATGCATGTGCGGCGCAATCATCCAGAGATGCGTCGCCCACGGCAGCGCGACCGGGAACGTGTTGCCGATGGGGAACGTCGCCTTCACCAGATAGTTGTCGGTGAGCGGCGGGATGGTGAACTTCTGATTGATCAGCGGCAGGATCGTCAGCAGCTTCTCGGGCTTCTTGTCTTTGTAGTAGACCGCGAGCTTCGTCTGATCGGGCGACGGCTGGTCGCTGTGCACGTGGTAATGCACCTGCAGAACGATGCGTGAGCCCGCGGGCAGCGACATGCCGACGTTGTCCGGCAGGACGAATGGCCGCGCGCCGGGCGCCCATCCGCCGAGCGTGCCGACGAGGTCGAACCCCGCGCCGCCGAAGCAGGTGTAGCCGGGACCGGGCGACGCTTCATCGAGCCTCTGCGACTCATTGAGCGTGTCGAGGAAGACGATCACGTGATGCACTTCCGCGCGGTCGCCGGGACGGATGTCGATCGCCGAGACGTACGCGTCGCTGGTCAGGTTCGTCGGCATGGTGAAGCAGCGGTATTCGTCGCGATCGGCCGGCGGGGTGTACGGCTCGGGGCTGCTCACCTCGAGATTCGGTGTGCCGAGCGCCCAGCCGCCGGCGAAGTCCATCGGCTGCGGCAGATCGGCGGGATTCCCCGCGGGAGCGCCGTTCTCCACCCAGCGCGCGATGAGGTCGACCTCGCCATCCGTGAGCGTGCGCGACTGCGCATCCGCGAAGCCGCCGCAGTCGGGCGATGGCTTCCACGGAGGCATCTCGTGGCTCTGCGTCATCAGCTTGATCTTCGGCGCGTTCGCCTTCGCGTCGGTGTAATTCGTCAGCGAGAACGGCGCGATGTCGCCCGGGTGATGGCACGACTGGCAGTGCGCCTGGAAGAGCCGGACGATCTCCTTGTCGTACGTCGGTCCGTTGACCGCGGGAGGCGGACCGGCCACGCGCACGGGACGAAGCGGAATCGCGGCGAGCAACGCCAGCAGCGGGACGATGGAAAGCATCCGATGAGATTACTCGCTCTTGATCGCGCTGGGGATGTGAATTCTGTTGGCCAGCCGCGCGGGGACGAGGCCCGCGAGTGCCGAGGCTGCCAGCGTCACGCCGAGCGACGTCGCGATCAGCGCGACGGGCGTGTGGAACTGGATCGTCCAGCCGAACGATTGCTTGTTGATGACGTAGATCAAAATCCACGACAGCGCGTAGCCCATGACGATGCCGGCGACGGTCGACGCGATGCCGAGGATCGTCGACTCGAGGACGAGCATCGTGCGCAGCTCGCCCGTCGTGACGCCGGTGACGCGGAGCATCGCCAGCTCGCGGGTCCGCTCGAGGATCAGCGCCGAAAGCGTGTTCACGATGCCGAGCACCGCGACGACGATCGCCACGCCGAGGAGCGCGTACGTGATCAGGAACGTCTGATCGAAGATCTTCATCACCTCGGCGCGGATCGAGCCGTTCGTGATGGCGAAGGCGTGGTACTTCGGGCCGAGCTCTTTCTCCAGCGCGATGCGCGCGGCGTCGCGGCTGATCCCTTTCTTCAGGTAGATCACGACTGTGTTGATTCGATCGTCGTGGAACGTGCGGATGTAGAGCGGGCGGTCCATCACCACGACGCCGCGATCGTTGGAGTAGTCGCGATAGATGCCGGTGATCGGGAAGTCGGTCGTGCCGAAGCGCACCGTGTCGCCGATCGACTTGCGGAACTTCAGCGCGAAGCTCTCCGACACCACGACGCCGTTGCGCGCCTCCGCTTCGAGCAGCGCCGCGCGCGATGAGCGCGGCTTCACCATCGGCAGGTCGCCGAACTCCGCCACGCGCGCGAAGTCGCCGCTGCCGACGCTGATCAGATCGTCGCCGTACAGCACTTCGCGTCCGCGCACGCGATCGATCGCGGCGATGAACGGGACCTTGGCCAGGTCGTCCGCGATCTCGGGCGGGAAGAGCGCGGCGCCCGAGTTCGACAAACCTTTCGACGGCCGCAGCCAGAGGTCGGAGCTGATGGTCTGATCGACCCAGATGCGCACCGTCTCGCGGAAGCTGCCGACCATCAGCGCGACCGCGACCATCATCCCTGTGGCGAGTGACAGCGCGGCGCTGGCGACCGCGGTGCGGCGCAGCGATGCCGGCAGCGAGCTCGCGGCGAGCTGCCCGACGATGCCGAAGAGAGCACGCATCAGCGGCGCGAACGCGGACGTGGTGAGTCGGAGGATCGACGGCGCGAGGAGCGAGAAGCCGGCGACGACGAGCAGCACCGCGACGTATCCGGCGACGGCGATGCCGTTCCACGGCGGCAGTTGAGATACGAGCGCGCCGGCGATGAAGCAGGCGACGGCGATGAGCGCGAGCCGACGTTCGCGATCGCGCGAGATTCGTTGCTGCAGGCCCGGACGGATCATCGCGTTCGGCGACACATGCGCTGCCTCGAGCGACGGCTGCAGCGCGGAGACGAACGACAGCAGCACGCCGACCGCGACGCCGAGCGCGATGATCGGCGGCGTCAACGCGATCGACTCCGGTTGCGAGGTGACGTAAAGCGCGTTGATGGTGCGGCCGATGAGCTTGAGGATGCCGAAGGCGATGGCGTTCCCCATCGCGATGCCGAGGATCGCGCCGATGAGGCCGAAGAGCAGTCCTTCACCGGCGAACGCGAGAAAGATCTGTCGCGGTGCGGTGCCGAGCGTCTTCAGCACGCCGACGTCTTTGCGCCGCCGGAGGATCGAGATCAGCACGGTGTTGTAGACGAGGAACATCCCGACGAGCAGCGCGACGCCGGCGAGCGCGAAGAGGTTCACGCGGAACGCGCGCAGCATCTTCGACACCCGCTCGTTGCGGCGCGAGGGCCGCTCGACTCGCAGCGATGGTCCGATCAGCGATTGCGCTTTCTTCAGCAGTGCGTCGTCAGGCAGCAGCAGATCGATGCGCGAGAGCCGGCCGCGCATCCCGAAGCTCTCCTGCGCCACGGCGATGTCGCAGACGACGATCGCGCCGTTGAACGCCGTCGCCGGACCGCGCGCCTCGAGGATGCCGCGCACGGTGAGCGTGCGACGGTTGCCGAGGATGTTGAGCGTGAGCGGCGAGCGAAGGCGCAGGCGCTGCTCGCGCGCGAACGACGTGGGGACGATCGCCGTATCTTCGCGAAACAAATCAAACGCCTGCTCTTTGCTGATTTGCGCGTAGCGATAGTCGCGAAAGTGCAGGTCGGACATCAGGTCGACACCGAGGATCCGCACCGGAATCTGCGACGGCTCGACTACACCCTCGACGTCGATCACCGGCGCGAAACGCGCGCCGTCATCCCACAGCGGCTGCAGCTTCAGCAGCACCGCTTCGTCGAGCGAGCCGCCCTCGCTCACGATCGTGTAATTCGCGCGTCCGGCGACGGCATCGACCGACTCGCTGAAGGCGCGCATCGCGCTTTGATTCGACAGCTCGATGGCGACGATCACGGCGACGCCGACGGCAATGCCGAGGATCGTCAGCGCGGTGCGCATCTTCTCGCGCAGCAGCGGGCGGAGCACCAGCGCGCGGAGGATCATCGCGACGCTTTTCCGTCGGCGACCGAGATCGTGTAGTCGCCGAACGCCGCCGCGACGTCGGAGTGTGTGGCCATCACGACCGTCGGGCGCTCGGTGCCGTGGATCGTGCGGATCAGCTCGAGCACGTTAGCGCCGCTCTTCGAATCGAGGTTGCCGGTCGGCTCGTCGGCGATGATCAGCGGCGGGCGATGGATCACCGCACGGCCGATCGCCACGCGCTGCATCTCGCCGCCGGAGAGCTCGCTCGGGTAGTGCTTCGCGCGGTTGGCGAGACCGATGCGCTCGAGCATCGCGTTGACGCGAGGCTTGATGTCCGGGGCTTTCGCCAGCGAGAGCGGGAAGGCGACGTTCTCGAACACGGTGAGCGTCGGGATCAGGTTGAACTGCTGGAACACGAAGCCGATCGACGTGCGGCGGAGGAGCGTGAGGCGCGACTCGTCCAGCGCGGAGGTCTCGACGTCGCCGAGGAAGACGCGGCCGGAGGTCGGGCGATCGACCGCGCCGATCAGGTTGAGGATCGTCGACTTGCCGCTCCCCGACGCGCCGCGCAGCACCGCGAAATCGCCCGACGCGATGTCGAGTGAAACGTCTTCCAGCACCTGCACCGCGGCCGATTCATCGCTGCCGGCGTAGGAGTGCGTGACGCGGTCGAGACGGATGTGCAAGGCATTGGAGTTTATCCCGAGCGCAGCGAGGGATCAGCGACGGCGCCGGCAGGGATGCTCAGCGTAGCGTGGTGTGGCGCGACGATCGCAAGAGTCGTCGCGGTGCCACCGTTGATCCCTCGCTACGCTCGGGATGAACTGGGTGTGGCAGTGATAGTCTTCGTCACCGCAACACAGGAGGATCTATGGCTGAAGAAACAACGACGGCCCCGGACGAAACGAGCGATACCAGCGACGGCCGCTTCGGCAAGGCCCGCGCGTTCGTGAATGAAAAATATTCGGCCGCGTCCGACGCGGCTCGCAGCAGCTACAACCAGGTGCGTGAGAAGGTCGAGGATGTCGATTTCGGCGCCGTTGCCGACCAGGTGCGCAGTTACGTCCGCTCCAATCCCGGAAAGGCGCTCCTGCTGTCGGTCGGCATCGGATTCGTCATCGGTCTCCTTCTGCGCAGGGATGATGAGGAGTGACAATGGCCATGAATAACCAGGACGATCACGAGCGCGCCGCGGCCGGCCTCGATTTCGATAACCCGATCCGCGAGAAGGCCGCGTCGCTCGGTCAGACGGTCGCGGAGAACGGACCGGAAGCGCTGCTCGAGGAGATCGAAAATCTGCTCCCCGAGAGCTGGCGCGAGCAGATCACCACGTTCCCCATCGCCGCGATGATCCTCGGCGTCGGCGTCGGCGTCTTCCTCGGAATGAAGAAGGGCGACGACATCATCGCCGCCGGCAGCTCGATGCTCTCCGCGGCCGCCATCGCGAATGTGACCTCGGCGATGGAGAAAATGGGCGGGATGAACAGTGACTAGAGAAGATGGAGTGACCCGCTCCGTCGTGTACTTTTCCGTAGGTTACGCGGCAAGGTGCACGTGCAGAGCTACATACAGGAGGAACGGGTCATGGGACATCTTAGCAACTGGATCGGGATCGACGATCACGCGGACAAGTTGACCATTGCGCAGTATGTGGGGACGCAGAAGGAGCCGGCAAAAGAGTGGGAAGTAGTGCCGAACGAATCGGGTCTTCGGCAGTTGGTGCGCTGGCTCAAGAACCTGCAGGGTGCGGTGCGCTGCGTCTACGAAGCGGGACCGTGTGGATACGAGTTGTACCGGCTGCTGACGAGCAGCGGCATCGAGTGCAGCGTGGCTGCACCATCGTTGACACCGCGCAAGCCAGGTGAGCGGATCAAGACGAACCGGCGGGACGCACGGAAGCTGGCCGAGCTTCTTCGCGGGAACTTGCTGACCATGATCGTCGTGCCGGATCGACGCCGGGAGTCGATCCGCGATCTGATGCGGGCACGCGACGATGCGCGCAGGAATCTGGTTGCTGCGCGGCACCGGCTGAGCAAGTTCCTGCTGCGGCACGGCTTTCGTTACCGCGAGGGGAGCGCGTGGAGCACCCGTCACTGGCAATGGATCCGATCGATCAAGATGCCCGAGCCCTACGAGCAGATCATACTCACGGAATCGATCGCAGCGGTGGTTCAGCGACAGCTCGAGCTGAAACGGTTCGATGACTTCGTATCTGAGGCGGCCAAAGAAGTCGAATACGCACCCCTGGTAAAGCAGCTCACCGCGCTGCGCGGAATCGACACTTTGTCGGCAATGACGATCCTGGCCGAACTGGGCGATCTGCGGCGCTTCCCTTCGGCTCCGCAAATGATGGCGGCCGTTGGTCTGGTGCCGAGCGAATACAGCACGGGTGACAAGACCCGACGCTTCGGCATCACCAAGACGGGCAATGCTCACGTACGTCACGTGGCGGTGCAGGCGGCCTGGCAGTATCAACACTCGCCCCGCTCGGGCTCACGTCTGCAAAAACGGCGAAGCGATCAAGCGGCTGAAGTGCTGAGGATCGCCCAGACAGCCGATCATCGCCTGCATCGCAAATACGTCCGCCTGACCAGTCGAGGCAAGCGTTCCACCGTGGCCGCAACTGCAGTGGCCCGAGAGCTGGTCGGCTTCATCTGGGCCATCGGGCAGTGCACCGCGCCCGCAAAGTAGAAGAACCAAAAGCAGCAGCTAAAGGAGAACCAGAGTCATCGCTTGTGGCAACGACAGCGACCGATCGAGGGTCCCGGCTTCGAAAGGAGAACCCTCGACGCTGCCGGCTTCTGGCATCTGCTTCATCGGATGATCCACGCGCCTAGACTGAGGAAGCTCCCGACGAATCATGGTCTTGCGGTATCCAACCCGCGCATATCAGGATGATCATCGTCGCCGCAGCCAAACTCGATCGGTCGCTTCGCTGCCACCGCGACAGCAAAATGTTCAAACTTCTTTCATCGCCAGCTTGACGAGTCACTCCATATCAGCCGGCCCGGCCGGCAGCGCTAAATGCTCCGCCTTGCGGTTCGCTCGCTGCCGTGTCCGCGAGTCTCGGCTTCGAGCGGCGCAACGCGCCTGAGATCTCGATTTTGACGACAATCCTGAAGAAGGCTTGGCCAATCAGCGCTGCCGGCCGTGCCGGCTATTGCGATCGCTCGGCATCGACCGCACAATAACGGTCGATGCCGGGTTTGATCCCGCTGCTGATTCAGTCGCACCACCCTCTCGAATCGCTCGCGGCGGAGGTGCACCGCACCTACTTCTTCAAATATCCGCCGCTGCCCGTTCGCTGGGGTCAGCAGATCACGCGCAAGCGCCGCCGCAGCATCCGGCTCGGGTCGTACAACCACGCGACGGCCGAGGTGCGCATCCATCCGTCGCTGAACGCGCCGAACGTCCCGGCGTTTTTCATCCAGTCGATCATCTACCACGAGTATCTGCACCACGTCCTCGGCGCGAGCCACAACCGCCGGTTCCACGCGCACGAGCGGCAGTTCCGCTATCACCGCGAAGCGCAGGAGTGGATCCGCAGAAATCTCTTCCTGCTTCTCGGGACGAAGCGGAAGAGCGTGCGCGTGGTCCCGGAGCAGATTCAGCAGCAGGCGCCGCAGATGACGCTCTTCTAGAGCGCCATCGGGAACGTCAGGTTGTAGATGTACCGCCCGCGCGCAACCGACAGCACGATCGAGCTCCGCTCCACCGCTTTCGTCAGCTCGTTGTTGAGATCAGCGGACGACCGCACCTCGGTCCCGTTCACGCCGACGATCACGTCGCCCGACTGCAGGCCGACACTTGCGCCGCGCGAGCCGGGGTTCACGTCGGAGATGACGACATTGCCGCCGCTGTTCTCGACCTGCAGTCCCGCGATTTCGCTGAGCACGCGCAAGCCGAGGTTGTTCGGTGGATCGGTCGGACGAACGGAGATGTGCGACGTGGATCCCTCACGCACGATCGCCAGGTCGATCGACTGACCTCCGGCGAGCGTCGCGGTGAGTGTCGAGAACGACTCGCGCGAGTCGACCGGCTTCCCGGCGACAGCCGTGATGACATCACCCGCGCGAAGCCCGCCCGCCTGAGCCGGTGAGCCGGCAAAGACACGCGCGACGAGCGCGCCGTGCGACGCCTTCGTGCCGAGGCGCTTCGCTTCCTCGGGTGTGAGCGTGGCGGTCACCGCACCGATCCAGGCGCTGTGTACCTGTCCGTAGCGGAGGAGATCCTGGATGACCTTCTTCGCGCGATCCACCGGAATGGCGAAGCCGATCCCCTGCGCCTGCGCGTAGATCGCGACGTTGATGCCGATGACCTTGCCCTCGATGTTCAGCAGCGGGCCGCCGGAATTGCCGGGATTGATCGAGGCGTCGGTCTGAATGAAATCGGTGAACGTGCGTCCTTCCTCTTTCGACGGCACCGAGCGTCCGAGCGCGGAGACGACGCCGGTGGTGACGGAGCCGCTGAGGCCGAACGGATTGCCGACGGCGACGACGGTCTCGCCGATCAGCAGGTCGGACGACGTGCCGATCGGCGCGGGTGTGAGTTTCTTCGCGTCGACGCGGAGCACGGCGAGATCGCTGTCGGGATCGACGCCGATCAGTTTCGCGGCGAGCTGCGTGCCGTCGCTGAACATCACGCTGATGCGCGACGCTCCTTCGACGACGTGGTTGTTCGTGACGATGATCCCGTCTGTCGACCAGACGAAGCCGGAGCCCAGCGACTGCGCGGTGTACGAGCGGGTCTGTCCGCCGAAGAATCCGAAGGGATCGAAGAACGGATCGACCTGACGGCGCTGGATCGTCGCCTCGGTCTGGATGTTCACGACGGACGGCGCGACGTTGTGGGCGACGACGACGACGGGGGTACGCCGCGCGGCGCTGACCGTCGGCGGGATCTGCGGCGGCGCCGGGCGCGGCTCGATCGTCTGCGACTCCGCGGCCGGCTTGCAGCCGATCGTGAGGAGGAAGACGAAGAACAGCGTGCGTGCGTTTTTCATGGCTGACCTACACTACCTCAATGAAGTTGAAGATGATTTTCAATCCGATGGCGGGACGCGGTCGGGCCCGTAAACAAATCGGACGCGCGATTGCGTACCTGAATGAGCGCGGTGCCGAGGTCGACTGCGTGCCGAGCTCGAGCCCCGCCGATTTGACGCGCATCGCCGCCGAAAGTTCGCGTGAGGACTGGGATCGCGTGGTGGTTTGCGGCGGCGACGGCTCGCTGCATCTCGCGGTCCGCGAGTTCGATCTGCAGCGCGGAACGCTCGCGCTGCTCCCGCTCGGTTCGGGCGACGACTTCGCGCGCGTCTGCGGCATTCCGCGGACGATCACATCAGCGTGCGACGCGATCCTCTACGGCAAGGTGCGCGAGGTCGACGTCGCTACCGCGAACGGCCTCCGCTACCTCGGCGTGGCGGGACTCGGCTTCGATTCCGAGGTCGCGGAGTATGCGAACGAGAACGCGAAGTTCCTCCGCGGATCGCTGATCTATCTCTACGCGATCTTTCGCGTGCTGCCGCGATTCACGCCACGCCGCGTGACGATGACGACCGAATCAGGGACGCGCGCCGAGGAGATCATGTTCGCCTGCGTCGGCAACTCCCGGCAGTACGGCGGCGGCATCCGCATCACCCCCGACGCACAGGTCGACGACGGCCTGCTCGACCTCTGCCTCGTGCATCGCACCTCGCGCGCGCAACTGCTCAAGACATTGCCGCGCGCGTACACCGGATCACACGTGAAGAGCCCCTTCGTCGAGATCGCGCGCGGGACGCAGTTCACGTTCGAGAGCGAGCATCCGATGGAGGTGTACGCCGATGGCGAGCGGCTGACCAGGACGCCGGTGACGTTCGCGCTGGCGGAGGGGAAGTTGCGGATCGTGGTGCCTTAGCGGACTAGAATTGAACGATGACCGAGATCATTTTTCTCGTCGAAGAAGCGGCGGAGGGCGGTTACATCGCCCGCGCATTGGGAGCTTCGATTTTCACGGAAGCGGACGATCTGGCGACACTTGAGCGCAACGTTCGCGATGCCGTCCGATGCCACTTCGATGAGAACGAGCTTCCGCGGATGGTGCGGCTGCACTTCACTCGCGAGGAAGTCATCCCTGTTTGAAGCTGCCACGAGATTGGTCGGGTGAGGAAGTAGCGCGCCGGCTCGGCCGCCTCGGCTATTCGGTTACGCGACAAAGTGGAAGCCATATGCGGCTGACGCGAACGACGGCCGATGGCCAGCATCACGTGACGGTGCCGCGTCACGACGCACTCCGAACAGGAACGCTCGCCGCGATCCTCGATGACGTCGCTGCACATCTCTCCTTGACGCGCGAAGAACTGCTCGGTCGCCTGGATTGACCAGCGCGTCAGCGCCGCTACTCCGGAATGATCTCGATCCCGCCTGTCTGCGGCCTCAGCGTCTGCGTCGGGGCGGCGGCGGCGTCGATCGTTCGGGAGAGGAACAGATCCGTGTCGGCCTTGCCGTCGGGGCTGAAGCCGATGACGAGGTATTTGTCGGGGCGCTGGAGGTACTTGTACGCGTTGCCCCAGGGATCGTTGAGCAGTTGCGCGGAGATGTAATGCGGGACGAGCTCCGGCAGGGCGGCGGGCAGGTGATTGTTGACGGTGTTGAACTTCTCGATCGCCTGACCGATCGCCTCGATCCGTTCGACGGAGATCGCCTTCTTCGTGTCGCGCACCGATGACGTCTTGCGCGTGAACGGCGCGAGCGCGTTGAGCGGGTTCTTGAACGACGTGCCGAGGGAGATCACGGCGAGGGCGGCGAGAACGACGACCAGCGGCAGTGGCACCGGCGTCTCGGCGACTTCCGTCTCATCGACCGGCGACTGTTCGATCACCGCCTGTGCATGCTGGCCGCGCACTTCCTCGATGAGGTCGCGGGTCAGCAGCTCGTAGAGCGACTTGTTCGTGTCGAACTCGGAGAGTCTCGACATCTCCACGACGTCGCCGACCGTCGTCAGTCCGTCGACGAGGTCGTAGATCAGTTTCTCTTCCTCGGAAATGCGGATCTTGTCCGCGCCGCCACGTTTCTTCTTCGGCGCGCGCGTGCCGTCGAAGTCGATCTCGTCCGCGTCCTCGGCGCCGACGACCACGATCTCCTGGTCGGTCAGCTTCTTGCGGAAGATCATGTCGTAGGAGCGGATCCGCTTCTCGATGATCGGCCACTCGTCGATCATCCGCGCGCCTTCCATCAGGATCGACTCGGCGGTGATCGGCACGACGTTGTCGCGGTCGTACTCGATCGTCGTCTCCTGCGAGAAGTGGTAGTCGCCGTCCTTCCAGCGGAAGAGGCGATAGACGATCTGCAGGATCTGAAGCTGGATGGCCTGCTTGAGCGAATCGGCGGAGATGATGCCGTAGTGCGTGAGGATGAAGCCGAGGCGCTGCAGCGTCTCTTTCTGGATCTCCAGCGCGCGGTTGAGCTGATCCTGCGACAGCGTGCCGGTCTTGATCAGCACCGTGCCGAGGCGGTTCTCCAGGCGGCGGTTCAGCGAGTCGGCGCCGACCACCTTGCCGTCGAGGAACGTGACGGTGACGGTGTCGTCCTTGCCGCGCAGCGTCAGCACGCCGGTCTTCCGCTGAAGTCCGATCAGCTGAAAGATGTCGGCGAGACTGAAGTCGCGTAGTGTGCCTTCGAGTGCCATTTCGAATCAGGTCGTAACGACTCTCCGCTTGTAAACCGGAAGCGACATCATCACCCACATCACGACCGCGAGGATGATGGCGAGGACGCGAACCATGAGCTTCGCCGACTCCGCCACCGGACCGATGGCCGGGGCGAGACGTCCGGTGAGCACGGCGATGGAGACGAAGAAGAGGAAGACGAAGACGCCGAGGAGTCCGGCGATCGTCCGTCCCTCGATCAGTTGCGCCGAGCCGGGGATGAACGTGGCGAAGATGCGGTTCCGCGTCGCCATGCCGGTGTGGTAGTCGGAGACTTCCTCGAGCTTCGAGCGCTTGGTGTCGAGCGAGACGCCGTCGCGCTTGAGATAGATGTGGATGCACTGCGTGCAGTAGGTCGCGCTCTCACGCGCCGACTTGCAGCGATGGCAGAACGTGCGGCCGCACTTGATGCACTGGCCGGCGAAGCCGCGCGTGCGGCGGCGCAGCCAGAGGAAGACCGCGAGGATGATCGTCACCAACGCGCCGATGGTCACGGGGTTGATCGCGCTGGTGATCGGGTCGAAGTACGAGTAGTTGCCGAAGATCGAGCGCGCGGCGCCACGCTTCGCGATCATCGCCGCGAGGTCCCATGAGTTCGGGATCGGCGGGTGGTACATGACGATCTTCTGCGGCGGCGGATTCGAGAGCAGCCGCTCGATTCCGGAGCGGTCGAGCGCCTTGGCGCGCTCGATCTGCTGTCCCTGCTCGTCGAACTTGTAGACCTCGCCGCTGGCGACCGAGTGGTTGTAGAAGGCGATGGCGAGCTTCGGATCGAGCTGCTGCGCGCGGTCGTATTCAGTGATCGCGGCGGAGAAGTCGTTGTCGAGGAAGTGCAGGTTGCCGATGTTCACGTGCGCGCCGGCGGAGTCGCGTAACTCGACCGAGCGGCGGTAGTGGACGCTGGCCTGCGGCTCGTCGCCGTCCTGCAACTGCAGATTGCCGAGAAGGAGTTGGAGGTCGGCGTTGTCGGGAATCAGGCCGACCAGCTCCTGCATGCGGCGCAGCGCTTCCGGTTGATAGCTCTTTTCCGCGCTGCCGATGGCCGACATCACGATCGGGCTGTCGACGCCGGCGGTCCAGTTCGCGGCGACATCGAGCGCGATCGGGAGCAGCGCGACGATCAGGCAGACGATGACGATCATCACGCGCTCGAAGATGCCGGCGTAGCCGAAGAAGATGATGAACCAGTAGAACACGAGCCACACCGGACCGAGCCAGACGAAGAGCGGAAGGAAGAGAAGGGCGAAGGCAAGCACCGTGACCGAGCCGCCGCGGAAACTCCGTCCGAGAGTCTCGCGGAAGTCGTGCGCCATGGCGCGGCCGTAGCGGATGAAGAGCGAAATCGCGAAGACCGCCGCGGTGAGCGCGAACGCCAGCGCAAGGCAGATGACGAGATCGGCCTGGCTGAGCAGGCGTGTGCGGTAGGTGAGGAAGACGTTGGTGAAGCCGCGGAAGTTCGACTGCAGCGCGGCCGCCCAGTTCTTCTGTGCTGCTGCGCGGTCGGCGAGTGCGAAGGCGACGGCGGGCGATTTCGGATCGAGCTGTATCGCCGCTCTCGACGCCCAGACCGCGACGTCTTTAGCGTTGGTCTTGTCGGCCTGACTGGCCAGTGCGGCCGCGGCCGAGGCGTAAAGCGGATAGGTGCGGACTCCGTACGACTTCCCGGTTTCGAGCAGCTCGTTGGTTTTCTTGATTGCGAGATCGACGTCGCTCGTCTCCGCGGCCGCCGTGGCCTGCGGCCAGATGTCGCGAGGCGCAGGCTGTTCGGCACGGACGAAGATCGCCCACCCGCACAGCAGCAGCCCCCAGATCAGACGTCGTCTCATTCAGATGCTCTTCGTCCGTTGGACGTAGGCGAGCTTCAATTCTCCCAGATGCGTGGTCAGAAAGTCCTCTTCTTCCGGTGTCAGGTTGCCGGCGGTCTTTTCCTGAAGCAGGTTCAGGATGTCGATCATCTGGCGCGCGGCGCCGGGATCGACCTTCGCCTGCGGCTGATACGGATTGCGCAGCATCCCGAGGCTCATGTAGGCCTGCGCGATGAGCGGCTCGACGAAATTGGCGAACGGGGTCTCCGGGCTTCCTGCGCGGTCGGAAACCGAGCGGCGCTCTTTCGGCTCCGCCGGCTTCGCTTTCGGAGCGGCTTTCGCTTCGGGCTTCGGTTCTTCCTGCGCGGGCTCGGGGGGCGGCGCGGTGGCGACCGCCGGATCGGACGGGTGGATGTCGTTCCGGAATTCTTCCTTGATCTCCCCCTCCGCGGTGAAGATCCGCTTGTCGGTGACTTTCAGTTCCTTTTTGTCGTTGGCCATCAGGCGATGTCTCGTTAAATCAATGGTTTGGCAATGTTAGCGCAATTTGGCGCCGGCGAATGCGGCCGGAGCGACGGCGATGGCGAGCAGCGCGAGCCTCGAACGATACAGAAAAAATAGCTGTTGAGCTATTGAGCCGTTCAGCCGTTAAGCTTCTCAGCCGCTCGACAGCTTTCTCATGAACATCTTTCAGATCCTCGAGTTCAATCAGTTCAACACCGGCTCCGTGCATCAGATGTTTCAGGCTGCCACGGGACTCCGCGAGCGCGGCCACGACGTGACTGTGATCAGCCGCCCCGATCCGATCCTCGCCGCGAAATGCGAGGAGCGCGGCGTCGATTTCGCCGGCCTCCCGATGCGTCATCAGTTCGACATTCGCAGCATGCTCGCGCTCCGGAAGCTGGTGCGCGAGAAGCGGCCCGACGTCATTCACGTGCACAAAGGGATCGCGCATGCTCTGGCGCTCGCGGCGACGGCGCGCGATCCGGTCGGCGCGTTCGTCGTCAATCGCGGCGTGTCGTTTCCGCTCGACGTCTGGAATCGCGGCAAGTACCGGACGAAGCGCGTCGACCGCGTGGTCACGGTCTGCCGGCAGATCAAGGATGTGATCGTGTCGAGCGGGCGGCTTCCGTCCGACAAGGTGGAAGTCGTCTACGCCGGTACCGACGTCGCGCTGTTCGATCCCGATCGCTGGGATGCGCGCGCGTTCCGCCGCGAGAAGAACATCGCCGACGATCGCTTTCTGATCGCGCAGGTCGGCGTCCGCGACTGGAAGGGCTGGAAGGAGCTGATCGACTCTCTCTCCGACGTCGTGCCGGCGCATCCGAACGTCCATCTCGCGCTCATCGGCTGCCGCAACGACTCCGAGAAGTCGGAGGTCCTGGCGTACGCGAAGGACCTGCCGGTCTCCGCGATCGAGTACCGCACCGACATGCAGAACGTCTTCGCGTCCTGCGACCTCGTCGTCGACGCGTCGTGGGCCGGCACCGGCATCACGGGGACGATTCGCGAGGCGATGGCGATGCGCAAGCCGGTGATCGCAAGCGACGCGGGCGGTAATCGCGAGCTCGTGTCGTCGCGCGACGTCGGCTGGCTGATTCCGATGAAGGATCGCGCCGCGCTGACGAACGCGTTGCGCGAGGTGATCGAAGATCGCGCGCGCCGCGATGCGGTTGCGCAGCGCGCGCGCCAGCATGTCGTAAACGGCTTCTCGAAGGAGCTGCGGATTACGCGGCTGGAGTCGCTTTATCGCGCAATCGTGGAGCGCGGGCGTCTCGCCCGCAGCCGCTGACCGTCCCGGTCGGCGGCCATTGCGGACCGGGCGAGGACGCCCGATCCGTGCGGGCGGGACGCCCGCGCTCCTTCACTGAAGCAAATCGATAGGCGGACCGCCGTCCGGACTGACCTTCAGCAGCGTGTAGACCCACTTCTCCGCATCGCGCGTCGCCACCGCCTCCACCGTCGCTTTCCCCTTCGGGCCGGAGATCGGGAAGGTGATGTTCGCGTGGCCGCCGTCGTTGTCGACGTTCACCGAGCCCTTCACCCACCATCCTGTTTCGACCGGCGATCCGATCGCGGCGATGACGCGCGGATCGCTCGCGGCGCGGTCGCGCGCGCCCTTGAACGCGTCCGTCGATTTGATCGCGCCGAAGACGACCAGCACGAGCACGGCGACTGCGGCGACGCCGAGGACGATGAGGACGCTGCAGCCGATGAGGAACCACTTCAGGCAGCCCGACTTCTGCGGCGGTGGTTGCTGCCCCTGTGGTTGTGGCGGGATGTACTGCGGTGCGGCTGCGGTCATGACAGTGCCCTCACATGTTCGGCGACGCTCGAGGCGATACCTTCCATATCGTAGCCCCCTTCGAGCAGCGAGAGCACGCGGCCGCGGCAGTGGCGCTCGGCGCACTCCACGATCCGCCGGGTGATCTCGCCGTACGCCTGCTCGCTCACATGCATGCCGCCGAGCGGGTCGCGGCGATGCGCGTCGAAGCCGGCGGAGACGAGGATCGCGTTCGGCGCGTAATCGTCGATCACGCGCACCACTTCATCCTCCACGCTGCGCAGGTACTCCGCGTCGCCCGCCCCTTCTTCCAGCGGGATGTTCAGCGTGAAGCCGCGCCCTTTCCCTTCGCCGATCTCTTCGCGCGCGCCGGTGCCGGGATAGAACGGATAGCGATGCATCGACGCGTAGAAGACGTCGTCGCGCTCCTCGAAGAGATGCTGCGTCCCGTTGCCGTGATGGACGTCGAAGTCGAAGATGAAGACGCGCTCGATTCCCTGCTGCTCGAGCAGCCACTCCGCGGTGCAGGCGATGGTGTTGAAGAAGCAGAACCCCATCGCCTTCGTGCGCTCGGCGTGATGTCCCGGCGGCCGCGCGATGACGAACGCGCGCTTGCTCTCGCCGTACGACCAGATGTCTTCCGCCGCCGCGAGCGCTTCCGCTACCGCGCCGCGCGCGGCGGCGAAGCTGGACGAGGAGATCGGATTGTCGAGCGAGTGAAAGAGTCGCATCCCCGCGCGGCACGCCGTCTCGAGCTCGCGCTCGTAGTCGAGCGAGTGGACCTTGGCGATGATGCGGCCGGAGTCGGGATGCGTGGTGACGTCGCGGACGAACGTCTCCGCGAGACCGGCGCGGCCGACGCCGTCGACCGCCGCGTCGAGACGCCGCGGCGTCTCCGGATGTCCCACGCCGGTGTCGTGACGATAGAAGACGGAGCCGATGTAAGTTTTCAGCATTTCTGGTACAAATCGCCGCCTTGAGACGCGCCCTTCACATCGTTGCCATCGCGGTCCTCACCATTGTCTTCCTCGGTTTCTTTCTCTGGAACAGCAATCTTCACGACGTCTGGAAGATCATCCGTTCGACCAGCGTCCCCTGGTTCGTCGCGGGGCTGCTCATCAATTTCATGGCGCTCGTCTTCCGCACCGTCCGCTGGCGGAAGTTGCTCGACGTCGATCAAAGTCCCGCGTTCTATCCGACCTTCTTCGCCAACACCGTCGGCTACATGCTGTCGACCGTGCTGCCGATCCGCGCGGGTGACGTCGCGCGTCCCGCGCTGCTCTCCCGTCGCACGTCCGTTCGCTTCTCCGCGGCCCTCGGCACAGTGCTGACCGAGCGCATCCTCGATCTCTACTGTCTCCTGCTGCTCTTCATCTACTACGTCGTCCGTCACTGGAACAGCTACGCCGGCTCGCGCGCCTACACGCTGATCAAGAGCGGTGCGGTCGCCGCGATCGGCGTGCTCGCCGCACTGACCCTGCTGGTCGTCGGCATCTTCGCCTTTCGCGAGCGCATTCGCCGCCTGCACGCGTGGGTCGGCAAGTTCGTGCCGCAGCGCTTCCGCGAGCCGTGGATGCGCTTCTTCGATTCATTCGCGCAATCGATGCAGCTCGCGAAGCATCCGGCGACGCTCGCCGTCGTCCTCGGCGCGACGGCCGTCATCTGGTTCTGCCTCACCGCGCAGTTCTGGTTCGTGCTCGTCGCGAACCGTCATCCGCTGCCGTTCGACGCGAGCTTCTTCATCAGCGGACTTTCGACCCTCGGTCTCGCCATCCCCACGCCTGGTGGCGTCGGCGGCTTCCACAAAGCATGTCAGCTCGTTCTGACCACGTTCTACGGTTTCGACATCGACTCGTCGGTCGCCGTCGCGTTGTTGTTTCACGTCGTTGGAACCCTGCCCGTCGTTCTAACCGGGCTTGTTTTGTTTGCGAGGGAAGGGCTTCGGTGGAAAGACGTCGTTCGCGAGACAACGGATAGCAGATAGCAGATAGCAAACTTCTGCGTGATCTTGCTATCTGCTCCCTGCTATCTAACGTGTGATATACGGCGCGTCATGCGCTGCCCGTTCTGCGGGAACACCGAGGATCGGGTGGTCGATTCGCGAGAGAGCCGGGAAGGAGAAGTCATCCGCCGGCGGCGTGAATGTGTTCGTTGCGAGCGGCGCTTCACCAGCTACGAGAAGATCGACATCGAGCCGTTCATGGTGGTCAAGCGCGACGAACGGCGTGAACCGTATGACCGCGAGAAACTCATGCGAGGCCTTCACATCGCCTGCCGCAAACGGCCGGTGCCGGAGGCTGCGCTGGAGCGGCTCGCCGATTCCATCGAGCGCGGCATGCACGACTCGGGGGAACGGGAAATCTCCAGCCAGCAGCTCGGGACGATGGTCATGGACCGTCTGCGCGAGCTCGATCCGGTGGCGTACGTGCGATTCGCCTCGGTTTACCGCCGCTTCGAGGACGTCGAAGCGTTCGTCAAAGAGTTGCACGGGTTGAAGTGAGCACGACTACGGCAGGAACAGCCATTGCACAAGAACAGCCCGGTTCCTCGCCCTGCACGACTAAGAGGCCTACATGACTGACGCGAATGAAACCGCGAAAGAAGAAGCAATCAAAATCCCCGACGTCCTTCCGGTTCTGCCGCTGAAGGATCTCGTCATCTTCCCCTTCATCATCGTTCCGCTGTCGGTGTCGCGGGAGAAGTCGATCAACGCCGTCGACCAGGCGCTGGCCGAGAACCGCGTGATCATGCTGACCGCGCAGAAGGACTTCCAGAACGAAGATCCGGGCGAAGAAGATCTCTACCGCGTAGGCACGGTGGCGATCATCATGCGCATGCTGAAGCTGCCCGACGGCCGCATCCGCATCCTGGTGCAGGGCCTCAGCCGCGCGCGCATCGACTACTTCATCCAGACCGCGCCGTTCTTCAAGGCGAAGATCACGCGGATCGAAGAACCGATCACGAAGGATCGTCCGCTGGAAGTCGAAGCGCTGATCCGCTCGGTCAAACAGAACCTCGATCGCGCCGTCTCCCTCGGCAAGAACATTTCTCCCGAGGTGATGGTCATCGCCGCGAACCTCGACGATCCCGCGCGCCTCACCGACCTCGCGGCGTCGAACCTCGACCTCAAGCTGGAGGAGGCGCAGGGCATCCTCGAGACCATCGATCCGGTCGAGCGGCTGAAGAAGGTCAACGAGCTCCTCACGCGGGAGATCAACCTGTTGACCATGCAGCAGGAGATCTCCACCGCCGCGCAGGGCGAGATGAACAAGTCGCAGCGCGAGTACTTCCTCCGCCAGCAGTTGAAGGCGATTCAGTCCGAGCTGGGCGAAGGCGAAGAGCTCGCGGAAGAGGTCGAGAACTATCGCAAGAAGATCGAAGAGAAGCAGATCACCTCGGAAGCGCGCGAAGAGATCGAGAAGCAGATCAAGCGGCTCGAGCGCTCGCATCCCGACTCGGCGGAGACGTCGATCATCCGCACGTACCTCGACTGGATGACCGGCCTGCCGTGGGGAAACATGTCGGCCGACAATCACGACCTGCAGCGCGCGCGGCAGATCCTCGACGAAGACCACTACGACCTGGAGAAGATCAAGGAGCGCATCCTCGAATACCTCGCCGTGCGCAAGCTGCGCGGGCAGAAGATGAAGGGTCCGATCCTCTGCTTCGTCGGACCTCCGGGCGTCGGCAAGACCTCGCTCGGCCGTTCGGTCGCACGCGCTCTCGACCGCAAGTTCGTCCGCATTTCGCTGGGCGGCGTGCGCGATGAGGCGGAAGTGCGCGGACATCGCCGCACGTACGTCGGCGCATTGCCGGGACGCATCATCCAGGGCATCAACCAGGCCGCGACTTCGAACCCGGTGTTCATGCTCGACGAGGTCGACAAGATCGGCGCCGACTACCGCGGCGATCCGTCATCCGCGCTGCTCGAAGTGCTCGATCCCGAACAGAACTTCTCGTTCCGCGATCACTACCTCGGCGTGCCGTACGACCTCTCCAACGTGATGTTCATCGTCACGGCCAACGTCCTCGACACGATCCAGCCGGCGTTCCTCGACCGCATGGAAGTCATCCGACTCTCCGGCTACACGGACGAGGAGAAGCTGTCGATCGCGCGCCAGCATCTGATCCCGAAGCAGATGGAAGAGAACGGGATCAAAGAGATCAACGTGAACTGGACCGACGGCGGCGTGATGCGCGTCATCACCGGCTACACGAAGGAAGCGGGACTGCGCAACCTGGAGCGCGAGATCGGCACGATCTGCCGCAAGATCGCGGTGCAGGTGGCGGACGGAAGGACCGCGGAGAGCTACCGCATCACCGACGCGAACATCGACAAGTACCTCGGACCGATGAAGCACTTCGCCGAGGAGTTGCTGGAGCGCGATCAGGTCGGCGTGGCCACCGGACTGGCGTGGACCGCGGTCGGCGGCGACATCCTCTTCATCGAGGCGACCGCGGTGAAGGGGAAAGGCAAGCTCTCACTCACCGGCCAGCTCGGCGAGGTGATGAAGGAGTCGGCGCAGGCAGCGCTCACGTATGCGCGTGCCCACGCCGAAGAGCAGGGCATCCCCGACGACTATTTCGAAACGCACGACATCCACATCCACGTGCCGGCGGGCGCGATCCCGAAAGACGGGCCGTCGGCCGGCATCACGATCACGAGCGCGATCATCAGCGTGCTCACCGGACGTCCGGTGAAGCGCAACGTGGCGATGACCGGTGAGGTCACGCTGCGCGGCGACGTGCTGCCGATCGGCGGCGTGAAGGAGAAGGTGCTCGCCGCCCGCGCGGCGAAGATCAACACCATCATCATGCCGAAGCTCAACGAACGCGATCTGATCGACGTCCCCGAGCCGGTCAAACGCGACATGCAGTTCCACTTCGTCGAGCATGTCGAGGACGTGCTGGCGATCGCGCTGCTCGACAAGAGCGCGGCCGAGCAGAAGACCACCGATCGCGCGGGGCGTGAGTCGAAACCGTTGGCCGAGCCGGAACCGGCGGCAGCGACGACGGTGAGTTAGGCACGGCTACCGCGCCGGCTTCGGATAGACCGCCGGTGAGCGATGCCCGTCTTTGCTCACCGCGCGCACGCCGAAGATGAAGTTGTCTTTCGACAACTCCTTCATCGTGTAGCTGCTGACGTGGCCGACATCCCGGGAGTGCTGCCATGCCGGAGCAGTCGTATCGCGCCAGACGACTTCGTAATGATCGGCGTCGTCGGCGGCATCCCACGCGAGGTCGGTGTCATTGGTCAGCCGCGCGGTGATGATGCGGACGTTCTTCGGACGTGCCGGCGCGAGCGCCAGCTCCGCCAGCGCGGCGACGTTCACGCGCGCGACGTTCGCGATGTACGGGAAGTCGTCGAACTTCGGCAGATCGCCGTACTGCGTCCCGTTTTCGATCCGCACGTTCTGATGCTGATGGTCGTAGTTCTCGCGCGGCTCGGTGAAGCGGACCGCGGGGTAGCCCTGCTCGAGGAAGGGGATGTGATCGCCGCCGCGGAGGTAGCGATCGCGCCGGTAGATCATCGCCACGTCGAACTTCGGCGTGTACTGCGCGGCGGTCGTGTCGATGAAGCGCGCGAGCTGCCGCGACGCCGAATCGTTCTCACCGCCGACATTGCGCCGCACCTTCGCCTCGTCTTCCATCTCGCTCGACGGCACTCCTTCGGAGAACACGCGCACCGAGCCGCTGCCGTGGCCGACGATGTCGTTCGTGAACATCGCCTCGATGTTCATCCCGTTCTTCTTCGCCTGTTCCGCGAAGTAGGTCGAGCCGACGAGTCCTTGTTCTTCGCCGGCGACGGCCATGAAGACGATCGTGGCGTCGAACGGATGCGGGGCCATCACGCGCGCGGCTTCGAGCACGACGGCAACGCCCGACGCGTCGTCATTCGCGCCCGGCGCGTCGCAATCGGCGTCGGTGGGACTCGAGCACATCGAGTCGTAGTGGCCGCTGACGACGTAGACGCGGTCGGGCGACTTCGTGCCGCGCAACGTGGCGACGACGTTCGTCAGCTTCGTCGCTTTCGCGATGCGCGGATAGCGGCCCGGCTGCTGCTCGAATGTCTGCAGCTCGACCGTCATGCGGCCGTCCGACGTCGCGGCGATTTTCTGAAATTCGGCGTAGAGCCAGTCGCGTGACGCGCCGATGCCGCGCTTCGGGTCGTCCTGCGCGGAGAGGGTGTTGCGCGTGCCGAAGGAGACGAGCGTGTTGACGGTGCGCTCGACGTGCCTGGCGTCGATGATGGAAAGGATCAGTGCGATCGAGACGGCAAGGTGTTTCACGACATGCGCGAAACGAGCCGCTGCGCGGACGGCAGCAGCGAGGCGGCGATCGCGATCTTGATCATGTCGGCGACGATGAACGGCGCGACCCCCATCTGCCATGCGACCGACACGTTGGTCAGCATCGCCAGCCGTGCCCAGCCGCCGAGGTAGATCACCACGAGGGCGGCGAGCATGCCGCAGACCGCGCGGAAGATCGAGCTGCCCCAGCCGCGCTCCGACACGAAGCCGGCCAGCCAGGCGGCGAACGGATACGACCAGAGATAGCCGGCGGTCGGCGCGATCAGCCAGACCGGTCCGCCGTGACCCTGCGCGAAGACGGGCAGGCCGCTCATCCCTTCGAAGAGGTAGAGGGCCGCGGCGGCCGCGCCGCGCTTGGAACCGAGGGTGACGCCGACGAGCAGCACCGCCACCGGCTGGAGCGTGAGCGGGACGAGCGAGCCGGGAATCGGAATCGCCACCTGCGCCGCCAGTGCGATCAGGATCGATGCAGCGATGATGGTCAAGACGTTGACCACCACGCGGCCGCGGATCACACGCTCAAGAAGGATGTGCGGAATCGTCGTTTCCATGCTTCGCTTCCCCCAGCACCAGAATCGCCGGCAGCAGCGTGATCGCGGCGATGCCGCTCAGGCCGATGCCGAAAAACGAAGCATAGCCGATCGATCGAAGACCGGGATAGTGCGAGAAGGCGAACGAGCCGTAGCCGACGATCGCCGTCAGCGCCGCCATCAGAATCGCCTTGCCGGTCTCATGCGCCGACAGGTGGAACGTGGCTGGATTCTCCACGTAGCGCTGCAGCATGTAGATCGCGTAATCGGTCGCCACGCCGATGATCATCAGTCCGACGAAGATGTTCATGAAGTTGAACTCGAGGTCGAACAGCGCCATCAGGCCGAGCATCCCCGCCGCGCCGGCGACGAACGGGACGAACGTCAGCAGCGTCATCTTCACGCTGCGGAAGCTGGCGATCATCAGCACGGCCACGGCGAGGAAGCCGATGATCGTCGCGTTCTTCGCGTCGTTGCGAACGATGCGGCGCAGCGTGCTGCTCACCAGGTTCACGCCGGTGACGATGTCGTTCGGATGCTTCGCCGCGACGTCGAGCAGTTTCTGCGGCACTTCGCGCGGCCACTTGCCGCCGGTCGGATAGAAATAGATGACCGACATCCACGTGCCGTTCGGCGTCTTCTTCACGAAGCGCTCGGTCAGCTTGAGCAGCTCCGGATTGCCGAGGTTCGTCAGCGTCACCGGCTCCTTCGGCTGCAGCGCCTGCTCGAAGAGCGGCATATAGGTCTCGTACGTGGAGGGGCGGAAGTCGTTCTCCGCGAGTGCCGCGTAGAACGTGTCGTGAACGCGCTTCGGATTGAAGCGGTCGTTCACCCCGCGCTGCAGCTCGGCGATCGTCGCCAGCTGCTGCTCGCGCGGCGGGAGGAACGTGGCGATCGACTGGTACGACGCGATGGTGCGATCCTCGACCAGCGTGGAGAGGTCCTGCGTCGCCGACTGCGTGCGGGCCAGGACGTCGTCGAGCGACTTCCCTTCGATCACCCACATCATGAAGTCGAACGACTGTCCGAACTTCTCGGTGATGCGCGCCTGCGTCACGACGCCCGGATTGCCTTTCGCCCGAAGGTCCTGGATGTTGTCGCTGAAGCGAAGGCGCGTGGAGAGAAGGCCGCAGACGACGATGAAGATCGACCAGATGATGATCGTCGCTTTCGGCCGCGCGATCGACGCGTCGATGATGCGGCCCGCGCCGAACGAGTGGAGGTAGAGCTTCGGCGCCTTGCGGCGCTCCCGACGTTCGCTCAGCACGATGAGCGCCGGCAAGAGGAACATCACCGCGACGAGGAACAGCAGAATGCCGGTGCCGGTGAGGAAGCCGAGCTGCGTCATGCCGCGGAAGTCGGTGGCCAGGAACGCGTAGAACGTCGCGGCGGTGGTGATGGCGGCGAGCAGCACGCCGGGCAGCGTGGTGCGGATCGTGGTCACGATCGCGTGCTGCATCGATTCGCCGCGATTGCGCTCGTCGACGTAGCGGCCGTAGAGGACGGTGATGAAGTCGATGCCGAGACCCGCGAGCAGCGCGGCGAAGCCGGCACTCGCCGATGAGAGCTGGCCGTAGACGACGCCGGCCATGCCGAACGTCAGCAGCAGTCCGAGCACCAGCGGCGCGCCGGCGTATCCGAGCGATGCGGCGCGGCGGAAGGCGTAGAGGAAGAGCGCGAGCACGCCGATGACCGAGCCGATAATGTTGACGATCACGTCGTAGCGGATCAGCTCCGCGTCGCCGTTGGCGATCTCGTATCCGCCGGTGTGCGTGATCTTCGGCAGCGGCGTTCCCTGCGGCGCGCTCTTCTGGAACGTCTTCATCGCATCCGCTTCGATCAGAGCCCCTTCCTGCAGCAGGGCCTTGCCGAACGGCACGTCCTGCGCGGGACGTCGCGGCTTCGTCAGCATGATCAGCGTGCTGTGATCGGCGGAGAGGTAGTAGCCGCTCGACGCGTCCATCTTGAAGCCGCCGCCGGAGAGCTTGAATTTGTTGAGGTAGACCGACAGGAGGTTGAACGGGTCGTACTGCACCAGAGGCTTCATGGCGAATGCCTGTGGCGTCTGCAGCATGGCGTGATTGCGCGACACCGATTCGTGGATGCCGGCGTCGGAAAGCTTCGTCTCCACCTGCTTCAACTCTTCGGGGGTGAGAAACAGCAGCGCGCGCGGCAGGACGTCTTCGATGAAGTCGAGCGGGTTCGGGATCTTGTACGAGACGTCCTCGATGCGCGGGTTCCTGCGATAGCCTTCGGCGATGGCGTCGATGAGGGAGTCGAATTCATGGACGTCGTGCCCCTTCGGCAGGTCGAGGACGACGATGTGGTAGTCGATGGTGCCGAGGTCGCGCAGCACTTTCCGGAAGTCATTCACCTGCTTGTTCTTCTGCGGGATGAGGTTCAGCAGGTCGGGGTCGAAGCTGATGCGGCTCGCCCCCCAGATGGCGGCCGCGGCGACGAACAGGGCGATGATGGCGATGCGCTTGCTGTGTCTCAGGCAGAGACGGGCGAGGCCATCGAGGAGACGGTCGAAGGTTGGTTTAGCCAAGGGAGCCGGGAGTTAACATGCGACGAAAGGCGAGTCAAGAAATTCTACTGCGGCGGGTAGTCGCGTTTTCCCTTGTCCTGCTTGTATTTGGCTGCCCCAGGGCGGAGCCGCTGACGGCGCAGAAAGCGGAAGAAATCCTCCGCGCGTATCAGTCCGCGAACGAGCCGATTTACGCCGAGGTGCCGCAGCGCGTCTGGTGGAGTCCGAAGGCGCCGCAGGATGCGTACGACGTGAAGGCGCTGGAGACGCTGCGCAATCTCGAGCGCGCCGGCTATCTCACCGTGACCGAATCGCACGAAGGCGACACGACGTCGTACACCGGCAAGGTGACGCAGAAGGGCTTCACCCTCATCGGCACCGCGCCGAGCAACCGCGGCCCCTGCTTCCGCGCCACGATCTGCTTCAAGGCGTACGACGGCCTGCGCAACTTCCAGCGCCATCCGAGCGAGCCGACGACCGGCCACGGAGATCTGGTCTGGCACTACGAGCGGCCGACGCCGATGTACGAGCTCTTCACCACGAAGATCGACAAGGAGCTGCAGAAGCCGTACGCGTCGGCGGTCTCGTTCTTCTGGAAGGATCACGCCTGGCACTTCGACGTGATGGTGAGGAAGAGCGCCGTGTGATCGCGCCCCTCATCCGGCCTTCGGCCACCTTCTCCCGCGGGGAGAAGGTCTGCCTGCCTTGCGACGCGCGAGATGCGGAGTCCCTCGCCCGGCGGGAGAGGGTCCGCGAAGCGGGGGTGAGGGGCACGCGTGCGGTGAGGGTCTACCGCCGCATCCGCTCGATGCCACTCGAGCCGGCGATGATCGCCTCGGTGGCCTCGACGGGAAAGAAGCCGGTCTCCACGACACCGGCGCATTCGCGGATCTTGTCGACCACGACGGCGATGTCGTTCCCCCACGGGATGCGCACGTCGACGATGCGGTTGCCTTCGTCGGTGATGCGCGGCTCGCCGTCGTGCATCCGCACCTCGGGGTGAAGCCTCATCTTCGCGAAGCGGCGAATGATCACCTCGAGCGCGAACGGCGTGACTTCGACCGGCAGCGTGCCGGTGCCGAGTCGGTCGACGAGCTTCGATTCGTCGGCGATGACGATGAAGCGCGCGGCCTGCTGCTCCACGATCTTCTCGCGCAGCAGCGCGCCGCCGCGGCCTTTGATCAGGCGCAGTTGCGCGTCGATCTCGTCCGCGCCGTCGACCGCGAGATCGAGCGGCGCGAGCTCCGACAAGGTTGCCAGCGGGATCTCCAGCAATCGCGCGAGGTCTTCCGTTCGTTGCGAGGTGCAGGTGCAGCGAACCTCGCGCGCCAGCGGCGAGGCGGCGAGGAGCCGCACGAATTCTTCCGACGTCGATCCGGTGCCGAGACCGAGCTTCATGCCCGCTTGCACTTCCGCCAGCGCGATGCGCGCGGCCTCGATCTTCATCGACTGTGCCGTCATCGTCAGTACCCGCCCGCCGCGCCGCCATGTCGCGGATCGGCGACCGCGATGATCTTTCCGTTCACGATCTGAACGGCGTGGATGTCGCCGATCGGATCGCGTTGCTTGATCGCGTGTCCCATCGCCGACAGCGCGTCGACGGTCTCCTGCGGCGCGAGTCCGCGCTCGAAGAAGAGCTCTTCCGGCAGTCCCTGGTGATGCCAGCGCGGCGCGGAGATCGCTTCGTACAGCGACTTGTTGTAGACGACGACGTTCAGGAACACCTGCAGCACGGAGGTCGGAATCGTCGCGCCGCCGCGCGTGCCGAGGGCCATGAACGGCTTGCCGTTCTTGAGCACGATCGTCGGCGACATCGACGACGCCATCCGCTTGCCCGGTTCGATCGCGTTCGCGGCGCCCTGGATCAATCCGTACAGATTCGGCTTGCCCGGCGCGGTGGTGAAGTCGTCCATCTCGTCGTTGAGGAAGAAGCCGCAGCCGGGGACGACGTAGCCGCTGCCGAAGTTGTCGTTCAGCGTCGTGGTCAGCGAGACGATGTTTCCCTGCGCGTCGATGATCGAGAAATGCGTGGTGTGATTCGATTCGGCGAGGACGCTGCCCGGCTCGGTGAGCGCGACGGTCGGCGTCACCGCATTCAACTTGATCGATGCGCGCCACACCTTCGCCCGATCCTCGGACAACAGCTCGCGATACGGGATGCGCGTCGTGGTCGGATCGCCGAGGTACTTGTTGCGATCGATGTAGGCGCGGCGCTCCGCCTCGAGCTCGAGGTGCAGTGCGCGCGGCGTTTGAAATCCGGCGGCCGCGAGGTCGTAGCCGGCGAGGATGTTCAGCGTTTCGCCGATGACGAGGCCGCCGGCGGAGGGGGGCGCCATCGTGTAGAGCTCGTACTCGCCGAACTTGATCGCGATCGGCGCGCGCCACACCGGGCGGTACTCGCGCAGGTCGCGATATCCGAGGATGCCGCCGGCATCGCGAATCGCTTCGATGAATCGCTTCGCGGTCTCGCCTTCGTAGAACTCGCGTGCGCCGAGCGCCGCGATCCGATCGAGCGTGCCGGCGAGATCCTTCTGCACCAGTCGCGCGCCCGTGGCGAGCGGCTGACCGTTCGGATAGAAGATCGCCGCGGTGCTCGCGAACTGATCCATGTTGCGATTCTTCTTCTCGGTCGCGAGGTCGTCGGCGAGCTCCGCGTCGACAATGAAACCGTCGCGCGCGAGACGCACGGCGGGATCGATCAGCTCGCGCCAGGATCGTGAGCCGAACTTGTCGTGCATCGTCTCGAGTCCCGCGACCGCGCCCGGCACGCCGCCCGCGAGCGGACCGGTTTGCGATGCCTTGCTCGGATTGCCGTCGGCCTGCACGTACATGTCGCGCTTCGCCGCGCCCGGTGCGACTTCGCGGAAGTCGAGCGTCCAGACGGACTTCGTTTTCGCGTCGTAGTAAACGAGGAAGCCGCCGCCACCGATGTTGCCGGCCTGCGGATGCGTGACCGCGAGCGCGAACGAGACGGCGACCGCCGCGTCGATCGCATTGCCGCCGCGTTTGAGAACGGCGAGTCCGACCTGCGTGGCTTGCGGGGAAACTGTCGATAGCGCCGCGCGCGTCGCCTGCACGGTCGAACCGGCGAGCGCGCTCTGCGCGAGGAACAACAGGACGAGTGAGACTTTCTTCATGTTCGTGCGCGACCTCTTCGCGCCACGCGATTTCTGTCGTAAATGATCTTCAACCCGCGCAACGTCAGCGTCTCGTCGACGTGCTCGATGTGCTCGCTTTCCGCGGCGAGCAGTTGCGCGAGACCGCCGGTGGCGACGATCGTCTTCAGTCCTTCGACCTCTTCGCGCATCCGCCCGAGGATGCCGTCGACGAGACCGAGGTAGCCGAAGAAGATGCCGGATTGCATGTTCACCACGGTGTTCGTTCCGATTACGTGCGGGGGCCGCTTGATGTCCACGCGCGGCAGGCGCGCGGCACGCGCGAACAGCGCCTCGGCGGAGATCGTCAGGCCGGGCGCGATCACGCCGCCGACGTACTTCGCATCGGCGGTGACGACGTCGAACGTCGTCGCGGTGCCGAAGTCGACGATGATCGCGGGACCGCCGTAGGTCTCGTACGCCGCGACGCAATTCACGATGCGGTCGGCGCCGACCTCGAGCGGATTGTCGACGTGAATGGCGATCCCGGTCTTGATTCCCGGCTCGACGAATAGAGGCTCGATGCCGAAGAACTTCTGCACCATGCCGGAGATCACGCCGTTGATCGGCGGGACGACCGACGCGATCATCGCCCCTTCGAGCGTGGCATCGCCGATCAGTTGGCGGGCGAGGATGCCGTACTCGTCGGAGGTGCGCTCGCGTGCCGTCGCCAGCCGCCACGAGCTGACCAGCTCGTCTCCTTCGAAGAGGCCGAGGACGATGTTCGTGTTGCCAGCGTCGACGACGAGGACGTTGGACGGCATTCGAGCGATGTTACCAGCGCGTCTTCATAGTCGTTACGCGAGAATGATGTCTCCCGCGCTCACCGCAATCGTTTCCGCGCCGTCGCGCAGCAGCGCGCGTCCCTGCTCGTCGATACCGATCCAGGTTCCGGCGACGGTGCGCTCGCCGATGACGCAGGTGATGCGGTCGCCAGGTTTGTGAATCGAAAGCCGCCGCCACTCTTCGATCACTTCGTCGTGCACGAGCGGCTTCGCCAGTCGCGCGTCGACGTATTCGATGAAGGCGATCGTCGCGTCGTCGATGCCGGTGAATTCGCGCGGCGACGCTTCGCTGATGGCGATCGCATTCGGCGCGTCGGTCACCGGCTCGACGTTCACACCGGTGCCGATCAGCAGAAACGCGCGGTCGTCCTGAATGCGCGCTTCGATCAGGATGCCGGCGATTTTCTTTCCGAGGACGAAGACGTCGTTCGGCCACTTGATCCGCGCGTCGAGGCCGAACACGTCGCGCAGAAATCCGGCGACGATGTTCGCCATCGCCAGCGGTACGAGCGGGAGTTGTGACGTCGGCCGCGTAAGCATCGTCGTCGCGTAGATGCCCTTGCCGGCGGGCGACGACCACTGCCGCTGATTGCGTCCGCGTCCGGCGAACTGCTCGCCGGCGATGATCATCGCCTGGGGCATTGAGAGCTCGTTCTCGATGCACTCCGCGACGATGCGGCGGGCGACGAGGTTCGTCGACGCGACGCGTGGCACGAATGCCAGCGACTCGATGATCTGCAGTTTCGTGACGAAGTCACTTTTCAACGGTTCGAGATCGCTCTTCACTGATTCTGTTCGAGCTTGGCGATGCGCTCGCGCAACTCGATCTGCCGCGCCTGCGCCCCCTGCACGATGGCCGGCGGCGCGTTCTTCACGAACTGCTCGTTCGCCAGTTTCGCGACGAGTCCCTCCAGCTCTTTGCGCGACTTCTCGAGCTCGCGCGCGAATCGCTCGAGCTGCTCCTTGCTCACTTCACGCGGTGGGAACTCGATGGCGATGGCGAGACCTTCGACCACGTCGTGATGCGCGCCTTCCGGAGCGGCGCCGCCGACGATCACTTCCGTGAGGCGCGCCAGCTCGATCAGCAGGTACGAGTAGTCGTTGAAGAACTTCGCCTCGCGCTCGTTGACCGGTGTGATGTAGAGCTTGAAGCGATCTTTCGGCGTGAAGCCGCGCTCCACGCGAACGTTGCGCACCGTGCTGATGATCGAGGTCACCGCCTTGATCATCCGGTCGGCCTCGGCGTCTTCGAGCACGTCCTCCGCCACCGGATACGGCGCCACCATGATCGACGGCTCCAGGCCGCCGAGCTTCAGCCAGATCTCGTCGGTGATGAACGGCATGAACGGATGGAGAAGACGCAGCGAGCGGTCGAGCACCTCGAGCAGCACGCGCTTCGCCTGGCGGCGGTCCTGATCGTTGCCGTGCTTTCCGAGGAGCACCGGCTTGACCATCTCGATGTACCAGTCACAGAACTCGTGCCAGAAGAAGTGATAGATCGCGTTCGACGCTTCGTCGAAGCGGAACGCGGAGAGCGATTTGTTTGCTTCGCGCGTCGTCTCGTTCAGCCGCGACAGGATCCAGCGCTCGACCGTTCCGAGCGCGTCGCGATCGATGTTCCCGGCGGACTTCAGCTCGACGTCGAGATGCATCATCGCGAACCGCGACGCGTTCCAGATTTTGTTCGCGAACGCCGCGTAGCCCTGCACCCGCGACTTCGCCAGCGGGATGTCGCGGCCGGTGGCGAAGATCGCCAGCGTGAAGCGGAGCGCGTCGGCGCCGAACTCGTCGATCACGTCGAGCGGATCGATCACGTTCCCCTTCGTCTTCGACATCTTCTGTCCGTGCTCGTCGCGCACGAGACCGTTGAGGAACACCTGGTTGAACGGAACGCTGCCGGTGAAGCGGAGTCCCATCATGATCATCCGCGCCACCCAGAAGAAAAGGATGTCGAAGCCGGTGATCAGGACGTCGGTCGGATAGAAGGTGTCGAGGTCGGGCGTCTTGTCCGGCCAGCCCATCGTGGAGAACGGCCAGAGCGCGGACGAGAACCAGGTGTCGAGTACGTCGGTCTCCTGCGTGATCGACGTCGAGCCGCAGGTCGGACAGGACGCAGGCGTCTCCACCGCGACGGTCATGTGGCCGTTGTCGCAGTAGAACGCCGGGATGCGATGGCCCCACCAGAGCTGGCGGGAGATCGTCCAGTCGCGGATGTTCTCCATCCAGTTGAAGTACGTCGCTTCCCACGTCTGCGGAATGATCTGGATCTCGCCCTTGCGCACGACGTCGATTGCCGGTTTGGCCAGCGGCTCGATCTTCACGAACCACTGCCGCGACAACATCGGCTCGATGAGCGTGTCGCACTTGCCGTGCACGCCGACCGAGTGCTGGTAGTCCTTCACGTCGGCGAGCGCGTTCAGCTCGCGCAGCTTCTCCAGCACGTTCTTGCGCGCGTCGAAGCGATCGAGTCCTGCGAACTCGTCGCCGGTGGCCGCGGTCATCGCTCCCGTTTCGTCGATGACCTGCATCTGCGCGAGGTTGTTGCGCAGGCCCGCTTCGTAGTCGTTCTTGTCATGCGACGGCGTGACCTTCACCACGCCGGTGCCGAACTCCATGTCGACGAGGATCGCGTCGCCGACGATCGGGATGCGGCGGTTGGAGATCGGAAGGATCGCTTCCTTTCCGATCAGGTCCTTGTAACGCTCGTCGTCCGGATGCACGGCGAGCGCGGTGTCGCCGAGCATCGTCTCGGGACGCGTCGTGGCGACAGTGAGCTGCCGATCGGAATCGGCGATCGGATAGTTGATCTGATAGAGCTTGTCGTTGCGATCGCGATACTCGACTTCGACGTCGGAGATGGCGGTGCGGCAGAACGGGCACCAGTTCACCATCGCCACGTCGCGATAGATCAAGCCGTCGTCGTAGAGCGTGACGAAGACAGTGCGTACCGCGCGCGAGAGGCCTTCATCGAGCGTGAAGCGCGAGCGCGTCCAGTCGCAGGAGGCGCCGAGGCGCTTGAGCTGATCGATGATCTCGCCGCCGTACTTTTCCTTCCACTCCCACACTTTCTCCACGAACTTTTCGCGCCCGAGGTCGAAGCGGCTGATGCCCTTCGACTGCAGGTCGCGGTCGACCACCATCTGCGTGGCGATGCCGGCGTGATCGGTGCCGGGAAGCCAGAGCGTGTTGAAGCCGCTCATCCGCTTCCAGCGCACGATGATGTCCTGCAGCGTGTTCACCAGCGCGTGGCCGATGTGCAGTCGTCCGGTGACGTTGGGGGGAGGAATGACGATGGAAAAGCGCGGGCGGTCGCGGTCGACGATCGGCGTGAAATAGCCTTCGCGCTCCCATGTTGCATAGAGGCGCTGTTCGATCTCCGCGGGCTCGTATCGTTTGGCCAGTTCTTCTTTCATGATGCGGGGCGTGGATTATAAGGTTCCGATGATTCTCGGCATCGAAACATCGTGCGATGAAACGTCCGTCGCTCTGCTCGAGCGCGACGGCAGCGTGCGCGTCAATCTGATCGCGTCGCAGATCGAGCGCCATCAACCGTTCGGCGGCGTCGTGCCGGAGATCGCGTCGCGCGAGCATCTGCAGCACCTCTTCCCGCTCGTCTCGCGCGCGGTCGGCGACGCCGGCGCAACATTGAATGATGTCGAATCGATTGCCGTGACGTCGGGTCCGGGCCTCATCGGCGCGCTGCTCGTCGGCGTTGCCGGCGCACAGGGAATCGCGTACGGCCTCGGCATCCCGCTCATTCCGATCAATCACCTCGAGGGCCACATCTTCTCGCCCTATCTTCAGAAGGAAGGGCCGGCAATTGCGCGGCCGGAACGTTTTCTGTCGCTCGTGATCTCGGGCGGACATTCATCGATCTACGACGTGCGCGGCCGCGACGTGACGATGCTCAACCGCACGCGCGACGATGCGATTGGCGAGACATTCGACAAGGTCGCCAAGTTCATCGGGCTGCCGTATCCGGGCGGACCGCAGATCGAGAAGCATGCGCGTGAAGGTCGCGCCGATTCGAAACGCTTCCCGTTTCCGATCCCGCAGTTCAAGGAGGAGTCGGTCGATTTCTCGTACTCCGGAATCAAAGCCGGCGCTATCCGCCTCGCGCGCGAGCACAACATCAATGTGAATGGCGATGCGCAGCCGCTCGCCGATTTCTGCGCGACGTTTCAGGACGCGCTCATCGCGCAGTTGTTCGACCGCCTCGACATCGTCTGGTCGCGCCTGGTTCCTCCTGTTCCGACGGAGGTCGCGATCGCCGGCGGCGTCGCCGCGAATGGGATCTTGCGCGACCGCATTACGGAATGGGGCCGTGCGCGCGGCGTGATCGTCCGTCTGCCGGAGAAGCGCTTCTGCACCGACAACGCGGCGATGATCGCGTTCGCCGGGTTACAGAAAGGTGAACCGATGGATCCACGGCGGGTTTCGGCGCGATCGCGGATCGGATAGCGAAACCTTTCCTTCGAGCCTCCGTCCTATTCAACGAGCGCACGAAACAGACAAAACAAAAGATCTCCTACCTCTCCTCTCTCGCCGCCCCCGACCGCTCATCGGGGGCGCGATTTTTTTTAGGCCATAATTCGCGCTCATGCGCATCGCGATTGCCGGCGGAACGGGCTTCATCGGTGAGCCTCTGGCTGAGCTGCTGGCCAAAGACAACGGCGTAGCGATCCTCACGCGCAATCCATCACGCGTCCGAGCGGGGCGCGGCGTGGCGTGGGATCCGCCGGAGCAGGATGTCTGGGCGGATGTCGTCGCCGCTGCCGACGTCGTCATCAATCTCGCGGGCGAGAACATCGGTCAGCGCTGGACGAACGAGCGGAAGGCGCGCATGGTCTCCAGCCGCGTCGATGCCACGAGCGCGCTCGTCGAAGCGATGAAGAGCGCGCCGCCGCGTCAGCGCACGTTCATCAACGCGAGCGCGATCGGTTACTACGGCTCGCGCGGAGACGAGACGCTCGACGAGGCGTCGTCGCGCGGCCGCGGATTCCTCGCTGATCTCGTGGCGAAGTGGGAAGCGGCGGCGATGCCTGCGGAGTCTGTGGCGCGGCTCGTCATCATCCGATTCGGAGTGGTGCTCGACCCGCACGGCGGCGCGTTGGCGAAGATGCTTCCGCCGTTTCGCTTCGGCGTCGGTGGTCCGATCGGAAACGGGCAGCAGTGGATGTCGTGGATCGATCGCGACGACGTCGTCCGGATGATCGAATGGGCGATCTCACACGTCGATGTGCGCGGTGTCTACAACGCCGTGGCGCCCGATCCGGTACGCAATCGCGACTTCACGCGAGCGCTCGGTCATGCGTTGCACCGGCCTGCGTTTCTTCCGGTACCGGCGTTCGGGCTGAAACTGCTGTTCGGCGAGATGGCGGAAGGAACGGTCCTGCCGAGTCAGCGCGTGCTGCCGTCGCGCGCGCTCGCCGAGGGGTTCACATTCCACTATCCGACGCTCGAAGAGGCCCTCGGGCATTCTTTGACCCGCGCCTGAGCGTGGATGGTCAAGGATTGCAACTCGCGGTCGAAGGCGATATCGTACCCGGCCATCTGTGACCGAAACGGTTCGGTTACGTTCGTCTGAGAGGGACGAATTTCAAAAAAAGTGACCAGGGAATTCAAGTCGTTGGATCGACGACGGCTCCGGACGGAGGATTTCGGTCCGAAGTTGTTACGGAGCAGTGATTTACTTTTGGGCACGTTTCGGCCGAACTCCTGCAAAGTGCGCTGAGGAGAAGGCCACGATCGCTTTAGGGTGTTGAATTTCAAAGGAGGTAGGAATGAAGTTGAACCGGTTTCTGGCAGTACTCGCAGCTGTCCTGCTCATTGGCGTCCCGGCCTTTGCGCAGACAACCGCGAACCTGACAGGTACAGTGACTCTCGGCGGTAATCCGCTGCCGGGCGCCACGGTGACGATCTCGTCGCCAAACCTGCTGGGTACGCGAACCGCAGTTACCGACGCAAACGGTAACTACAATTTTGGCGCTCTCCCCCCGGGTGACTACACAGTCAAATTCGAGATGGAGAGCATGACGACCCAGACGCGGACGACGAGGGTCGGTCTCGCAACCACCGCTCGCGCGGATGCGGACATGAAACTCACCGCCGTCGCCGAGGCCATCACGGTCACGGCCAGCGCTCCGGCAGTCCTCGAGACGACCGAAGTGCAGACCAACATGACGCAGAAGCTGATCAATGATCTGCCGATTGCGCGTGATCTCCGCGGCACGGTCGGTCTGGCGCCTGGCGTCACGAACACGGGCCCCGGCGGCAACCAGGTCATTTCGGGCGCTCCGTCGTTCGATAACCTTTACCTGATCGACGGCGCGACGGTGAACGAGAACCTGCGCGGTCAGCCGCACGACCTCTTCATCGAAGACGCGATTCAGGAGACGACGGTTCTCACCGGCGCGATCTCGGCCGAGTATGGCCGGTTCACCGGCGGCGTCGTCACCGCGGTCTCGAAGTCGGGTGGTAACGAATTCTCCGGCACGTTCCGCGATTCGTTCCAGGCTCCGAAGTGGACGGCGAAGTCGCCGCTCTCCACCACCCTGAACCGCGGCAAGCACGTCAACCAGACGTACGAAGCCACGCTCGGTGGCCGCATCATCCGCGACCGGCTGTGGTTCTTCGTCGCCGGCCGTCACTTCAAGACGACCGACCCGCGCAGCCTTTCGAACCAGCCGGGCACGATCAACTCCGCGATTGCCGCACCGACGTACGTGTTCGGCCGCAAGCAGGATCGTGAAGAGCTCAAACTCACCGGTCAGATCACCCCGAAGCACTCCCTCACGGTGTCCGGTCTGAACATCACCGACAAGCAGACCAACAACCCGTTCGGCTCGCCGCTCGAGTTCCGTTCGCTCGACGCAGCCCGCGAGACGCCGAACAGCTTCAAGACCGGCCACTACAACGGCGTCATCACCAACAGCTTCCTCCTCGAAGCGTCGGGCGCTGAAAAGCGCTTCGCGTTCAAGGGCTCAGGCGGCGATGCGCTCGGCGATGTGGTCAACGGCACGAACGCCTACGACAGCACCGGCGCCCGCTTCTTCGGCGCGCCGACCTTCTGCGGCGTCTGCACCACGGAGCTGCGCAACAATCGTAACTGGACGGTGAAGGGCACCTACTACCTGTCCAGCAAGTCGCTCGGTACCCACAACATCGTTACCGGTATCGACAACTGGCACTCGACGCGCCTTTCGGACAATCACCAGTCGGCTTCCGATTACACCCTCGGTATGTACGACACGCAGTCGAGTGGCTGCGCGACCGCGAATTGCGGCATCGTCCGCCAGCCGGACGGCAGCATCCGCGTCAGCGCGCAGACCGGTAACACGGTCATCATCTGGTGGCCGATCCTCGAGTCGAGCAGAGGCACCGATCTGAACACCAAGTCGGTCTTCGTCAACGACAAGTGGGATTTCAACAACAAGCTGAGCTTCAATCTCGGCGGCCGCTACGACATCAACAAGGCGCAGGACAGCGCGCACCAGAAAGTTGCTGACGACTCGAAGATCAGCCCGCGTCTCGGCATGACTTTCGATACGTTCGGCAATGGGCGTCTCCGCCTGAACGCCAGCTACAGCCAGTACGTCGCTGCGATCGCCGACGGTAACGTCGCCGACTCCGCATCGCCGGCCGGCAGCCCGTCGTACCTCTACTGGCTCTACTACGGTCCGAACATCGACAATGCGACCTCGGTCGAGTTCTTCAAGAAGGTCTTCGACTGGTTCAACAGCGTTGGTGGCACGAACAACAAGGACTTCCTCCTCGGTGGCAAGACGAACGGCCTCGGCTCGCGCATTCCTGAGCCGCTGAAGTCGCCGTACGTCGGTGAGTGGACCGTCGGCGCCGGCATGCAGATCGGCTCGAAGGGCTTCGCTCGCGCCGACTACATCACCCGCAAGTGGAAGAACTTCTACACGGGTGAGACCAATCTCGGCACCGGTCAGGTCTTCGATCCGCTGTCGGGTGGTCCGACCGACATCAGCATCGTCACCACCACCAACGACTTCAAGCGCGAGTACAACGCCCTGCAGATCCAGGCCTCGTACGCGCTCTTCACGCGCCTGAACCTCGGCGGCAACTACACCTACGGCAAGACCAAGGGTAACCACGGCGCCGAGACCTCCGGTTCCGGTCCTGTGGCCAACGCCGGCCCGGGCAGCTATCCCGAGTACCAGGGTTACGCGAACTTCAACCCCGAAGGCTGGCTCACCTCTGACCAGCGTCACAAGGTTCGCGCGTGGCTGAGCTACGACCAGCCGACCCGCATCGGTACGTTCAACGTCAGCCTGCTGCAGCGGTATGACTCGGGCACGCCGTACTCGGCTCTCGGTACGATCGACCCGCGTCGCCGTCCGGCGGCTCCGTTCGATCCAGCCGCCCCGAGCACGACGTCGGTTCTCATCACGAACCCGGGTTATGTCTTCCCGCCGACCACGTCGAACTACTACTTCAGCAAGCGCGGCGAGTTCCGCACCGACAACGTCTCGGCCACCGATATCGCACTGAACTGGAACCTCCCGCCGCTGCTGGGCAAGGTTCAGTTCTACACCGAGACCGAGCTGCGCAACGCGTTCAACCGCAAGGCCGTCACCGGTGTCGATCAGACGATCGTCACCAACAAGCAGTCGTCGAGCTTCCGCTCGTTCAACCCCTTCACCGACACGCCGAAAGAGTGCCCGCAGGGCACCGCTCTCGCGCAGTGCCGCGCGATGGGTGCGAACTGGCAGAAGGGCACCAACTTCGGCAAACCGACGACCGGTACGACGTTCAGCACCGCTGGTAGCTTCCAGCTGCCGCGCACGTTCCTCATCTCCGCGGGCGCGAAGTTCTAAACGTCCGTTCCACAGTTGTTTCACGAGCCCCGGCCTCACGGCCGGGGCTTTTTTTTGCTCCTTCGCGCCATTCGAAATTTGTCGCGGGGATTCGTACTTCTCGCCGCCGATGCGTCTTCGACGATCGTGGTTCGCGACGGCTGCCCTGGTTGTTTCCCTGGCAGCATGCCGGCGTCCCCGCGAACAGTCGCTGCCGAAGGTCGGCGATTATCCCGGCGCTCCGGTCATCGTCATCTCCATCGACACACTGCGGGCAGATCACCTGCCGCTGTTCGGATACAAGTCGGTCGAGACGCCGAACATCGATGCCCTGCGCCGCGACGGCATCCTCTTCACCAACGCCTGGTCGCACGTCCCGCTGACGCTTCCGTCGCACGCCACGTTGCTCACCGGACAGCTTCCCGCCGACAACGGCGTGCGCGACAACCTCGGATATCGCGTGGTCTCGCGCGGGACGTCGTTGCCCGAGATCCTGCATGCGAACGGATACGCCACCGGCGCGGCCGTGTCGGCATATGTGCTGCGAGGGGAGACCGGACTTCGCGCGCTGTTCGATGACTACGACGACGCGATCGCGTTTCAGCCCGGCGCGGTGCTCGGGGACGTGCAACGACCCGGGGCGCAAACGGAGGCGCTTGCGGAGCGTTGGATCTCATCACACGAGCAGAAACCGTTTTTCTTTTTGCTTCACCTCTTCGAGCCGCACGCGCCGTACGTGCCGCCGGAGCCGTACCGCAGCCGCTTCACGAATCCCTACGATGGCGAGATCGCGACGGTTGACACCATCGTGGGGAGCTTTATCGCCTCGCTGAAGAAGCAAGGCGTCTATGACCGCGCCATCATCGTGCTGCTTTCCGATCATGGCGAAGGACTCGGCGATCACGGCGAGGCGGAGCACGGCATCCTTCTTTATCGCGAGTCGCTGCACATTCCGCTGATCATCAAACTGCCGAAGAACAGCGCGGCGAATGCGACCGTCGATGCTCCGGCGGGACTCTTCGACGTCATGCCGACGATCGCCGCGCTGACTCGCGTGAAGCTGCCAGCGAGCTTGCGTGGTGTGCCGCTGACGCAACTCACGTCATCGCAGCCGCGCCGGATCTTCAGCGAGACGATGTATCCGCGGCTGCACCTCGGATGGAGCGATCTGCGATCACTGGCAGATGCCACGCATCACTTCATTGATGCGCCGCGTCCCGAGCTCTACGACCTGCGCAACGATGCGGCTGAAAAGAGCGACGTGCTTGCCGATCAGCGACGCGTGTATGCGTCGTTCCGTACGGAGATCGGTCAGTACTCGCGCGAGCTGCAACAGCCGGCGCAGGTCGACCCGGAGGAGGCCCGGAAGCTCGCGGCGCTCGGTTATCTCACCGCAACGACATCGACAGCTGGTTCACTGCCCGATCCGAAAGATCACATCGGCGAGCTCGCGCTGCACGGTGAAGCGTCGAAGCAGCTCGCGGACGGCCAGTACTCGCGCGCTATCGAGTCGCTGCGCGCGCTGGTCGCACGCAATCCAAATTTCACCGATGCGCTCGAGCAGCTCGCCGGCGCATATGAATCGGCCGGTCGTTACGCCGAGGCGGCGGAGACGTACAAGCAGGTGCTGGCGAAGAATCCGGCGATGACGGAGGTCGTCGCGCTGTCGCTCGGGGCGGTGTACATGAATCTTGGGCGGTATTCGGACGCTCGAGCGCACGCGGAGCTGGCGATGAAGCGAAGCCCGGGCGCGGCGCATCTGCTCCTCGGACGAATCGCGTTCGCCCAGAACGATTACGCCGGCGCGGAGCGGGAAGGGCGAGAGGCGATGGGCGACCGCCACTTCTCGGCCCAGGCGGCGATGCTGATCTCCGATTCACTGGTCAAGCGCGGCCGGGCGGCGGAAGGGGCGGCGCTGCTCGAAAAACAGAAGCGGGAGCTCGATGTGACTCCGCGCGGGTTCGAGGTCTCGCTCGCGGACGCGCTGCTCCACGCGGGGCGTGTCGCGGACGCGGAGGCGGCGTTGCGCGAGGAGATCAGGCTCTTTCCGCACGACAGCCGCGCGTACGGCGATCTTGCGGCGATCTACGTGCTGGCAGGAAATGCGAGCGCCGCGGATGGCGTGATGGAGCAACTGGCGGCAGCAAACCCGACCGCCGCGAGCTACCATCTCGCCGCTGACCTGTTCTCACATTTCCAACAATCTCAGCTCGCGGAAAAATGGCGCCTCCGCGCCGCATCTGCGCCGCAATGAAATCGATGAAACGAAACTCCCTGCTGCTGTTCGCCGTACTCGCTGCCGCCGGGTGCCGTCGCGGCGGCGAGTCGCGGTCGCACTATCCCGGCGCGCCCGTGATCATTATCTCGATCGACACGCTGCGCGCCGACCACCTGCCGATGTTCGGATACAGGAACGTCGACACGCCGGCGCTCGATGCGTTGCGCAAGGACTCGATCCTTTACACGAACGCCTTCTCCGCGGTCCCGTTGACGCTACCGTCGCACACGGCGATGCTCACTGGGCTGCTGCCGCCTTCGAACCAGGTGCGCAACAACATCGGCTATCGACTCGATCCCGCGCTGCCGACGATTCCGAAGGCGCTGAAAAGCAAGGGATACGACACCGGTGCCGCGGTATCGGCGTATGTGCTGCGCGGCAGCGCCGGTCTTGCACCGTCGTTCGATTTCTACGACGACGGAGTGGTGACGAAGGCGAACACGCCGATCGGCACGCTGCAGCGTCCGGGCTCCGACACCGCCGCCGTGGCCAAACGCTGGATCGGCGAGCACAAGGGAAAGCCGTTCTTCTTCTTTCTGCATTTGTTCGAGCCGCATTCGCCGTACGAACCGGTGGAGCCATTCCGGTCGCGCTACACGAATCAGTACGACGGTGAGATCGCGACAGCCGATCAGATCGTCGGCGACTTCATCGACGACCTGAAAGCGCAGGGCCTGTACGACGAGTCGATCATCATCGTGATGTCCGATCACGGCGAAGGGTTGCTCGAACATGGCGAGCCGGAACACGGGATCTTTCTCTATCGCGAGGCGATTCACGTTCCATTGCTGGTGAAGCTGCCGAAGCGCGATCGCGCGGGCGAGACGGACGCCGCGCCGGTGAGTCTCGTCGACATCTTCCCCACCATCACCGAGCTCGCGGAAGTCACGCCGCCGGCGAAGCTGCAGGGGAAGTCGCTGCTGCATCACGTCGCCGCCGACGCGGAGCGCCGCATCTACAGCGAGACCTTGTATCCGCGCATTCACCTCGGATGGAGCGAGCTCCGTTCGCTGGAAGGCGCGCAATACCACTACATCGAAGCACCTCGCCCCGAGCTGTACGACATGAAGAACGATCCGGGCGAGAAGCAGAGCGTGCTGGCAGAGCAGCGCCGCACTTACGCCGCGATGCGCGACGAGCTGACCAGGTACGGGAACGAGATCACGCTCCCTTCACACATGGATCCCGAGGAGGCGAAGAACCTCGCGGCGCTCGGCTACCTCGGCTCGGCCGCCGGCAAATCGGCCGGACCGCTGCCCGATCCGAAGGACCGGATCAACGAGATTACCGAGATGATGGCGGCCACCAAACTGGCCACGCTCGGGAAGCATGAAGAGGCGATCGCCGCGTTTCGCCACATCAGTGAAGAGAACCCTCGGCTGACCGATGCCTGGCAGCAGCTGAGCACCGAGCTCGAGGTCGTCGGACGTTACGACGAAGCGGCGGAAGCATGCCGCAAGGCCATCACCATCGCGCCCGATCTGGCTGGGGAGTTCGGCCTGCGGCTGGCAGCTCTCTACCTCAAGCTGGAGCGCTTCGACGATGCGGAAAAGCACGCCAAGCTCGGAGAGAAGGTCAACTACGGCTCGTCGCACGTGCTGCTGGCGCGCATCGCGCTGGCGAAAAAGGATTACGCGAAGGCGGTCGCGGAAGCGCAGCTCGCGGGCCGCGACGAGTTCGCGCATCTTCCCGCGCTGGTCCTGCAGGCGCAGATCGAGGCGACGCAGAACCATGCACAACGCGCTCTGGAGCTCGTGCAGCAGGTCGAGCGTGAAGCCGAGGAGCGCCACCTCGGCAACGTCGAGACGCTGAACTTCGTGAAGGGCGATGCCTACGCGCGCATGCAGCGGTTCGATGACTCGATCGCGGCATTCAAGCGCGAGATCGAGCTCTTCCCGCTCAACCGGCAGACCTACGCCAGTCTGTACATCGTCTACATGCTCACCGGCCGGCCGGCGGAGGCGAACCAGACGCTCGAGTCGATGGCCGCCGCCAGTCCCAGCCGCCGCACGTATCTGTTCGCCGCGCACACCGTCGAAGCGGTCAATGATCTTCGCACCGCGGAAGAGTGGAAGCGCCGGGCGAAGGCGCTTCGCTGAACGCTACTGCTCGGCGAAGGTGGCGCGGGCGCGCCTCGTCACGCGCCCGTGCCCGATCGCGGATGCTTCAGTTTCGCGAGGTGAGCGAGCGCCACTCCGGGTCTTTCTGGACGTAGAGCGGGCGTTTCTGTTTCACCTGCTGCAGGTCGGCCGCTGTCTCCAGCATCACCTGCATCTTTGCGATCATCACCTTCTGCACCGGTTTGGGGAGATGGTGCAGGTCATCGACCAGCCTCGTCGTGGCGAACTCCTCTTCATTGAGCTCCCACGGCGCGATCTGTTTCTCCACCGAACCGCCGAAGAATTCAGCTTCCGTCAGACCGTAGACCGTCAGCAGTCTGCGGAGCTGTGCGATCTTCAGTGAACCGATCCGCTGTCCGGTCTCGAATGAGCTGATCGTCTTTTCACCGACTCCGGACAGGCGCGCCACGTCTTTCTGACTGAGGCCGCGCATGCGGCGGATTTCGCGTAGTTTCAGAACGAGATCCATCGTGCTTCCTCACTTTCAGAACCGCCGCATGAGGCCGACGACCACCCCCTGCACCGCGACGTCTCGGGCAGAGGCATAGATCGGGCTCATCATCGAGTTCGCCGGCTGCAGGCGGACGTGTTCTCCCTCGTGGTAAAAACGCTTCAGAGTTACTTCACCGTTGACGTTTGCGACCACCATCTCCCCGTTGTCGGCTCGCTCCCGCCGCGCGATGATCACGAGATCCCCATCGAGAATCCCGTCGTCCACCATCGAGTCGCCGCGCACTTTGAGGACGTAGTTCTCGCCGCGCTTGGTCAGATGTTCGGGGACGGTGATCATCTCGTCGGAGACGTCGACATCGAGCGGACGACCCGCCGCGATGTAACCGAAGAGCGGCAATTCGCGGACGTTCGATGCCTGCTGCTGGCCGGGCTTCGCAGGCTCTTCGTCCACGACTTCCACACCCCTCTTCTGGTTCCAGTCACGCCGGATCAGACCTTTCTTCTCGAGCAGCGACAGGTGCTTGTACACCGTGCCGTAGGACGAGAAGCCGAAGTGATCGCAGATCTCGCGGTGCGTCGGTGCGACGCCACGTTCCTTCTGGAAGCTCCGGATGAAGTTCAGAATGTCGCGCTGTCTTTCGGTCAGGTACTTCATGACGTCTTCCCTTCCCGAGCAATGTAGGCGGTAATAGGGCGAAAGTCAAGCGTAAGTACGGCGAATTATCGCCGTAACTCGAAATCCCTCGCCACTCTCCGCCCCTCGAGATCGAAGAACGTCACCGTCATCTTCTCCGCCGTCACTTCGACCACCGCGAACCCGCCCTGCGTCTGCGTGGTGTTCGGATAGAGCGTGTGCGGGTGGAGAGCGACGGGGCCGATCGGCTCGGAGGCCGCGCCGCTGATGAGCATGCGCGGGCGGCCGTCGACGAGCTCGAGGTGGTGGTCGTGGCCGCAGATGTACAGATCGACGTGCGCGGCGCGAAGCGGTTTGAGTAGCGCCAGCATCCGGCGATGCTCGCGGCGGGGGAAGTAGCCGTGGTATCCGGACGAGACGATGGTGTGATGTCCGATGACGATCCGCCACCTCGCCTTCGACTCGGCGAACATGGCGCCGACGTCAGGCGCCCGCGCCTTGCGGCGAACGTAGGGCGTGGTGTCGATCATCGCGAAGTCCGCCACTCCACCGTGCAGCACGTACTCCCGTGCGGGGAAGCGCCACTCCGGAAAGCGGTCGCTGGCGGCGATCTGCGCGTCGGGATCGCCGCAGTAGTCGTGATTGCCGAGGACCGGGAAGAGTGGGATCTGGAGCGCGATCAGTGGCTGAAGAACCGACCACTTCGGGTCATCGGCTGATTTCACGCCGCATGGGTAGATGTTGTCGCCCGGCAGGATGATCGCGTCGAGCGGCTTCGCCGCGTGCACCCGGCTGATCCCGCGCGCGGCTGCCGCCGTTCCGTCTCCCGCGTCGCCGACGACGGCGAACCGGAGCACGCCATCCCGTGGGGCGACGGTGACGGCCGGCGGAGCCGCGAAGACGGTCCACGTCCAGAGGAGAAGAAATGCAAAATGGCGCACCTACGCCGACATCGTCGCACGACACGGCCGGGAGCTCGCCGTCCGGCCCGACGATGTCCTGATCTCGCTCGTCGAGGTCGCGAAGGAGAACTGGTCATTTGGCAACGGTTTAGCCACCTATGGCTAGACCGGCATGACCGTCCCGCCTGGGGTAGAATGCGCCGCACTTCCGGGCTGTTCTTGCCGCGCGTGACCTGAACCCGGCCTCGCTCGTCTCAGCTAGGGTTTATTTCTAACCACTTCTTATGAATCGACTGCTACCTACTTCTCTTGCGGTCATGCTGGCCGCGAATACCGCTCTCCAGGCGCAGACGGCCAACCAGCAGCAACAGCCTCCACGCCCGAAGCCCGGGACGATCATCGACACGCCGTCGAGCGGCAAGATCACCGACGCTCCGCTGAACAGGCCGCCCGCGGGCGCGCCTCCTGTTCCCGGCACGAAGGGCGAGCTCGCGGGACAGAAGATCGAGCGCTTCGAGGCGGTCGGCAACTCGACCGTCGCCAGCGACACGATCCGCGTCTACCTCGGCATCCTTCCGGGTGAGCCATACAACCCCGACCTCCTGCAACACAACTTCCTCAACCTCTGGCAGACCGGTCTCTTCGACGACATCCGCCTCGAGGCCGACAAGGGAGAGCAGGGCGGTGTGGTCGTTCGCGCGATCGTGAAGGAACGTCCGCGCATCGGTTCGGTCGAGTATCGCGGCAACAAAGACCTCGCCACGAACAAGATCACCGAGCAGCTCGAGAAGGACAAGGTCGACATCCACGTCGGCAACACCATCGAGCAGACGCTGATCCGCCGCGCGACGGAGTCGATCCGCAAGGCGTACTCGGAGAACGGCTACGAAGGCGTGACCGTCGAGCCGTCGACCGAGGATCTCGCGGCGCCGAATGAAAAGCGCGTCGTCTTCATCATCAATGAAGGCATCAAGGCCAAGGTCGCCTCGATCGAGTTCACCGGCAACAAGCGCTTTTCCGATCGCCGCCTGCGGATGGCGATGAAAGAGGTGAAGCCGCACGGCATCATCTCGTGGATCCGGAAGAAGGACCTCTACATCCCGTCGAAGCTCGACGAGGATCTCGAGAACCTCAAGAACTTCTACCAGGACTCCGGCTACTACGGCGTCTCGTTCGGCGAGCCGCAGATCGTCCAGGTGAAGGGGCGGCGGAAGAAGCAGCGCGTCCGCCTGATCATCCCGGTCAAGGAAGGCAACGTCTACACGATGGGCGAAGTCGCCGTGAACGGGAACAAGGTGTTCACGAACGAGCAGCTCATCGGCGAATGGCCGATCAAGAAGGGTCAGACGATCCGCCGCAAGCCGATCCAGACGCGTGCCGATGCATTCGGCGACGCATACCGCATGCGCGGCTACATCTACGCGTACGTCAACCCCGAGTATGTCGAGAAGCCAGGGAACGTGATGGACGTGAACATGACGGTCTACGAAGGCGATCAGTTCCGCCTCGGCCGCCTCGAGTTCCAGGGCAACACGACGACGAAGGACAAGGTGCTCCGCCGCGAGATCTTCCTTGAGGAAGGCTCGATCATGGACATGGAGACCTTCAAGTCGAGCATCTACAAGCTCGGCCAGCTCGGCTACTTCAAGGTCTCGGAGAACCCCGACTTCAAGGTCAATGGGGAGTCGAAGACCGTCGACATCACGGTCAAGGGCGCCGAGGAAGGGAAGAACGACATCCAGTTCGGCGGCGGTTACTCCGAGGGTGGCGGCTTCTTCATCCAGTCGCAGTTCTCGACCCGCAACTTCCTCGGAGAGGGCGAGACGCTCGGCATGTCGTTCCAGAAGGGCAGCCGGACGAACCTCTTCAGCTTCTCCTACTCCGATCCCTGGTTCATGGACACCCCGAACAGCTTCGGCGTCTCGATCTTCAACCGCAACACCAAGTACCCGTTGTCGGTCGGCTTCGAAGACCGCGGCAAGGGCGGCACCGTCGCATACGGCTATCGCCTCCACCGCTTCGACAGCTTCTCGATCGTGTACGGCGTCGAGCGCTCGCTGCAGCACTACGAGACGACCGAGCGTCCCGACGAGAACGGCAACGTTCCGCTGACCGACGTCGCCGACTTCCGCTTCACCACTTCGTCGATCGCCCCGTCGTACGCGTTCGACTCCCGCGACAACCCGTACGATCCGACGCGCGGCGGCCGTTTCCTCCTCACCACGACCTTCTCCGGCGGACCGCTCGGCGGCACGATTCACATCCTCAAGCCGACGATCACCGCCACGAAGTTCTTCAAGCTCTCGAAGAAGACGGCGTTCAGCATCAACGGCGAGGCCGGCTACATCAAGCCGCTCGACAAGAACTGCGCGACCACCTACACCGAGCAGGCCGAGACGAAGGAGCGCCTCTGTGTTCCGCAGTCCGAGCGCTTCCTGGTCGGCGGCGAGTACTCGGTCCGCGGCTTCCGCCTCGGCGACCTCGGCCCGAAGGAGACCATCAACGGTTTCTCCAGCAGCGTCGGCGGTTACAAGTACAACGTCATCAATCTCGAATACATCTACAAGATCAACGATCCGCTCCGCTTCGTGCTCTTCGCGGACAGCGGTTACGCGTACAACTACGGCGAGAAGTGGGACCTGTCGAAGATGCGTTACTCGACCGGCGCGGAGCTCCGGATCTTCCTTCCGGTGTTCCAGTTCCCGCTCCGCTTCATCTACGCCATCAACCCCCACAAGTTACCGGGCGATAACTTCGAAGGGTTCCAGTTCACGATCGGGAATACCTACTAAACGGGCTCCGATTTCATCGGTTGCTCAACGGAAATCAAAGGAGAGTTTCATGAAGAAAGTGCTCATTTCGATGGCGGTTGCTGCTCTGGCGGCGACGCCGATGTTCGCTCAGGGCGCGCCGTCGCGCATTGCGGTCATCGACGTGCAGAAGGTGTTGCAGCAGTCCTCGGCCGGCAAGCAGGCCTACGAGAAGCTGAAGAAGATGCAGGACGACCGGATCGCCAGGGCCAAGAAGATGGACGAGGAGATCGCCGGTCTCGACAACGACATCAACAGCAAGAAGCTCTCGCTCAGCGAGGACAAGCTCGCCGACATGCAGAAGCAGCTGTCGGACAAGAAGATCGCGATGCAGCGTTACGCCCAGGATGCCGACCGTGAAGTCGGTGAAGCCCGCGACCGCGAGCTGATGGCTCTCGAAGCCAAGATCAAGCCGGTCATCGACCAGATGGGCAAAGAGATGGGCCTGGCGATGATCTTCAACAAGTTCGAGTCGGGTCTGGTGTACGCCTCCGAGGCGATCGACATCACCGATTCCGTGATCACCAAGTTCAACACCGCGCTTGGTGAAACCGCCCCGGCCAAGAAGTAACTCACTGAAAACACGGTGACGAAAAGCCTCCCCTCCGCGGGAGGCTTTTTATTTTGGCGATGACGCTACAATGCGCGGCCATGTCCGTCCCCATCGGGGAAATCGTTGAGTTTGTAGGTGGAAGTTACGCCGGTCCGAGCGATCTGGAGATCGCCGGCGTCGCGCCCCTTTCGGCCGCCGGCGACGGGCAGCTCAGCTTCCTCTCCAACCCGAAATACGCCCCGCAGCTCGCGACCACCGGCGCCGGAGCGATCCTCGTTTCGAAGTCGCTCGAAGGGGATGACCGGCGCTTCATCCGCGTCGACGATCCGTACTTTGCCGTCGCGACGGTCGTCGCGCGCTGGTTCGCCAAACGTCCGATGCCCGAGGGCGTTTCGCCGCACGCCTCGATCGCGGCCTCGGCGCGGCTCGGGAAGAACGTCCGCGTCGGCGCCTTCGTCTCGATCGGCGACGACGTCACGATCGGCGACGACACCGTCATCTACCCGAACGTCACCATCGAGCCCGGCACGACGATCGGCAGCAATTGCACCGTCTACGCGCAGGTCTCGATCTACCACGGCACGAAGATCGGCGATCGCTGCATCATCCACAGCGGCGTGGTGATCGGCTCCGACGGCTACGGTTTCGCCACGCATGGCGGACGGCACCACAAGATCCCGCAGGTCGGGATCGTGCGGATCGAGGACGACGTCGAGATCGGCGCCGGCACCACCATCGATCGCGCCGCACTCGGCGAGACGGTGATCGGCGAGGGGACCAAGATCGACAACCTGGTGCAGATCGCGCACAACGTCCGGGTCGGCAAGCACTGCCTGCTCGTGTCGCAGGTGGGGATCGCCGGTTCCACGGAGCTCGGCGATTACGTCGTGGTTGCGGGACAGTCGGGCTTCGGCGGACACCTCAAGATCGGGAACAACGTTCAGGTGGCGGCGAAGAGCGCCGTGCTGAAGGACGTCCCGGACAACACCAAAGTCATGGGCATCCCGGCCATCGAGTTCGGCCAGTACGCGCGGCGCGAGGCGATGATCAGGAGACTGGTTAGGAACAAGGTGTCATCCTGAGCCGCGCAGACGGCGAAGGATCCGTCGCCGCCGATGCGGGTCCTTCGGCGTCTCCGCGCCTCAGGATGACACGTTGCATGAAAAGGTAACTATGTTGACCATTCAGCAGATTCTCAAACTCCTGCCGCATCGCTATCCGATGCTGCTCGTCGACCGCATCCTCGAGCTCGAGGAAGGAAAGCGCATCGTCGGCCTGAAGAACGTCACGGCCAACGAGCCTTTCTTCCAGGGCCACTTCCCCGGAGCGCCGGTGATGCCGGGCGTGCTCATCGTCGAAGCGATGGCGCAGTGCAGCGCGATCATCTTTCTGCTCGACCTTCCCGATCGCGAGAAGAAGCTCTTCATGTTCGGCGGCGTCGACAAAGCGCGCTTCCGCAAGCCGGTTGTTCCCGGCGATCAGCTCATCATGGAGTGCGAAGTGCTGCAGCGCCGCTCGAGCACCGCGCGGGTGAAGGGCGTGGCGAGGGTGAACGGCAATGTCGTCGCCGACGCCGAGATGCTCAGCGTGATGACGGACAGGCCGGAGTAAAGATGACGCAGATCGATTCCTCCGCCAGCGTCAGCAGTGAAGCCGCCATTGCCTCGGACGTCGTAATCGGGCCGTACGCGGTCATCGGACCGAACGTCACCATCGGTGCCGGCACGGTCATCGGACCGATGATGCGCATCGAAGGGCCGGTTACCATCGGTGAGCGCAATCGCTTTTTCGGACAAGCATCCGTCGGCACCGAGCCGCAGGACCTGAAGTACAAAGGCGAGCGCACCGAGCTCGTGATCGGCAACGACAACGTCTTCCGCGAGTTCATCACGTTGAACCGCGGCACGGTCGGAGGCGGCGGCATCACCACGATCGGCTCGAACAACTTCTTCATGGCCTACAGCCACGTCGCGCACGACTGTCACGTCCGCGACGGAACGATCTTCGCGAACAACGCGACGCTCGCGGGTCACGTGGAGATCGGCGATTACTCGACGATCGGCGCATTCAGCGCGGTTCATCAGTTCTGCAGGGTCGGCGATCACGCCTTCATCGGCGGTGGCTCGATCTGCACGCAGGACGTGCTGCCGTTCGTGAAGACGGTCGGCAATCGCCCGGCGAAGACGTACGGCATCAACCACATCGGCCTGGAGCGGAAGGGTTTCTCAAAGGAATCGATCGAAGCGCTGCAGCGCGCGTATCGCATCCTGATCCGTTCGAAGCTGCGAGCGGAAGAGGCGCTGGCGAAGATCGAAGCGGATTTCGGTTTCTTCGCCGAGGTGCAGTATCTCGTCGACTTCGTCCGCAGCTCGAAGCGGGGGATCATCCGCTGATGCGGGCCGGAGTCATCGGCACCGGCTACCTCGGACGCCTCCACGCGCGCATCCTCACGGAGATGGACGTGCAGGCGGTCGGATTCGTCGAGACGAACGACGCGATCGCTGCAGAGGTTCAGGAAAACCTGAAGCTCCGCCGCTTCGAATCGGTGGCGGCATTGGCGAAGGAGATCGATTGCGCGGTCATCGCCACGCCGACCACGACGCACTTCGACATCGCGCGAGAGCTGCTCGAAGCAGGCGTCGACGTGATGATCGAAAAGCCGATCACCGCCTCGGCGGACGACGCGCGGCGGCTCATCGAGATCGCGAAAGGACGCGGCCGCATCATCCAGGTCGGCCACGTGGAGCGCTATAACCCGGCGATCGTCGCGGCAGAGCCGTTCCTCAACGACGTCGGTTACATCGAGGCCGAACGTCTCGGCGTTTTCGTCGCGCGCTCGCTCGACGTCGACGTGCTGCTCGACCTGATGATCCACGATCTCAATCTCGTCCTGTCGCTGGTGCGGCAGCCGGTGATCGACATCAAGGCCGTGGGCATTCCTGTGCTGACCGACAAGGTCGACATCACGAATGTCCGCCTGGAGATGGCGAACGGCGCGGTGGCGAATCTGACCGCGAGCCGCGTCTCGCAGGATCGCGTGCGCAAGATCCGTTTCTTCGGCCGCGAGGCGTACATCTCGGTCGACACGCGCGAGCAGGAAGTGAAGGGGTTCCGCCTCAACGGCCGGTCGATCGAGCCGCTGGAAGTGAACGTGGAGAAGAAAGAGCCGCTGCGCGCGGAGCTCGAGTCGTTCGTGGAGTGCGTCCGCGATCGCAAGCGGCCGGTCGTCTCGGCGGAGGATGGCGTGGAAGCGGTCGAGCTGGCGGTGCGTGTCGCTGCGGCGATCGACGACGCGGTGAAGAGGTGGCGGCATGCCTGACACACAGATCGGCATCATCGGCGGCTCCGGGCTTTACGAGATGGACGGGCTGAAGCTCGTCGAAGAGAAATTCATCGCCACGCCGTTCGGCGATCCGTCGGACGCGTTCGTCGTCGGCGATCTGGACGGCACGCGCGTGGCGTTCCTCTCGCGGCACGGACGCGGACATCGCCTCCTGCCGAGCGAGCTGAATTACCGCGCGAACATCTACGCCTTCAAGACCCTGGGCGTGCAGACGATCCTCTCGGCGAGCGCCGTCGGCTCGATGAAGGAACAGTACAAGCCGACCGACATCGTCTTCCCCGATCAGTTCATCGATCGCACGCGTCACCGCCCCGACACCTTCTTTGGCAACGGAATCGTCGGGCACGTGACGTTTGCCGATCCGATGTGCGGCGCGATCTCCGACGCGCTGTTCGCGTCCGCGAAGGAGCAGGGGGCGACGTCGCATCGCGGCGGCACGTACGTCTGCATGGAAGGGCCGCAGTTCTCCACGCGCGCGGAGTCGAAGCTCTATCGCAGCTGGGGCGTCGACGTCATCGGCATGACCAACCTGCAGGAAGCGAAGCTCGCCCGCGAGGCGGAGATCTGCTACGCGACGATGGCGCTCGTCACCGACTACGACTGCTGGCACGAGTCGGAGGAAGACGTGACGGTCGAGGCGATCCTCGCCGTCCTCCGCGCGAACGCTGAGATGGCGCAGAAGATCCTCCGCGCGACTGTTCCGCGCGTCGCGCAGCGCGAGCGCAGCTGTGCGTGCGCCGCCGCGCTGCAGTACGCGATCGTCACCGATCCCTCCCGCATCCCGCAGAAGGTTAAGGACGATCTGGCGCCGATCATCGGCAAATACATCAAGTGAGGGCTCAATGGGCATCCTGGTCGTAGGCAGCGTCGCGTTCGACGCTCTCGAAACTCCCTTCGGCAAAGTCGATCGCTGCATCGGCGGATCGGCGACGTACTTCTCCGTCGCGGCCTCGTTCTTCGGCGACGTGTCGATCGTCGCGGTGGTCGGCGACGATTTCGGCGACGAAGAGGCGTCGGTCTTCAAGGGACGGCGGATCAACCTCGACGGCCTGCAGCGCGTGCCGGGCGAGAAGACGTTTTTCTGGAGCGGCCAGTACGGCTTCGATCTGAACGTGGCCAAAACCCGCGACACGCAGCTCAACGTCTTCGCGTCGTTCCAGCCGAAACTGAATGAGCAGCAGCGCCAGACCGACGTCCTGTTCCTCGCGAACATCCACCCCGAGCTGCAGCTCGACGTGCTGCATCAATGCAAGCCGCGTCCGCGCCTCGTTGCGCTGGACACGATGAACCTCTGGATCGACATCAAGCGCGCGGAGCTCGAGCGGGTGATGCGCGAGGTCGACCTCGTGATCATCAATGAGGCCGAAGTGCGGCAGTTCATGAACGACTCGAACCTGGTGAAAGGAGCGCGCGCCATCCTCGCGCTCGGTCCGAAGACGATCGTCATCAAGCGCGGCGAGTACGGCGTCATGATGATCACCCCCGATGCCGTCTTCGCGGCGCCGGCCTATCCGCTCGAAACGGTCTTCGATCCGACCGGCGCCGGCGACACTTTCGCCGGCGGCTTCCTCGGCTACCTCGCCTCCCGCCGCGAGCTGCACGACCGCGAGTTCCGTCGCGCCATCATCTTCGGCAGCGTCCTCGCGTCGTTCACCGTGGAGAAGTTCTCGCTCGATCGCCTGCGCGAGATCGAGCTGAACGACGTGCAGGAGCGCTATCAGGCGTTCCGCGAGCTCACGCACTTCGACGATTTCGAGGTTTAGTTACCCGGCAGGCGCACGGTCCGCGTGCCGCATTGCAGCGTCACGCGCATCGCTGCCGGTCCGGAAGAGACCGGAAAATCGAGACCGAGCGCGCGGATGACGTGCGTCAGCTCCTCGGCCTTCGGATCGTCGAATTCGATCCCGCCGAGCGAGCATCCGCCCGGCGACGTCTTCGCCGGATGCTTCGCCGGATCGCGCCAGCGGATGAAGAACGGCGCGTTGTCGAGCGGCTGCGCGAGCCCGAACGTCTCCCAATGCAACACGTCGCCGGATGGCTGCTTTCGCGAGCCCGCCCGCGGCGCCGTCGTCTTGACGCCGGCCCGTTCGACCTGCTCCCTCGAAGCCCCCACCGCCCACCCGACCGGCGTCAGATGCTCCAGCTTTGCCAGACCCGCGAGGTCAGGGCTCACCGTCGCCCCCGCCCGCGGCGCGATGATCTCGATGTACGTGTCGGAGCCGAGCGAGACGAGCGCGTTGTGCGTCCCCCGATCCGGATGCTCGCCGCCGTACACCGCGCGAACGCCGGTCAGCGACTCGAGCTCGCGTATGCCGCGGTCGAGATCGGCGATGCCCAGCATGACGTGGTCGACGTGGGGTGGCGGGGGAGTGGACGCGCAGGCGGTGAGGAGCACGAGCATGATGAAAATCGCGACTCGCTTCATCGTCCAGCCTCGTAGACGATCTCCCCTCCCACCACCGTCATCCTTACCTTTGTCTTCCACAACTCCGACGCGCGCACGGAGTACACATCGCCCTCCACGACCGTGAAGTCGGCGAGCTTGCCGGGCTCGATCGTGCCGCGCGTGTTTTCCTCGAACGCGGCGTGGGCGGCGTCGGCGGTGAAGCCGCGGATCGCTTCGGGGAGGGTGAGGCGCTGGTCGGGGTACCAGCCGCCGCGCGGGTTGCCTTTCTGGTCCTGACGCGTGACGGCGGAGTAGATGCCGAACCAGGGATTGACGGCTTCGACGGGGAAGTCCGATCCGAGGGCGAGGCGGCCGCCTGACTTGATGACGGTGCGCCAGGCGTAGGCGCCGCGGATGCGTTGCGCGCCGACGCGCGCTTCGGCCCAATCCATGTCGCTCGTCGCATGCGTCGGCTGCATCGACGCGATGATGCCGTCGCGCGTCACGCGCGCGAAGTCGGTCGGCGCGACGACCTGAAAGTGCTCGATGCGGAACCGCTTCGCCGGCGACACGCCCGCCTGCTCGTACGCGTCGATCACGTTGCGCACGCCTCGATCGCCGATGGCGTGCGTGTTCACCTGGAAACCCGCGGCGATCGCGCGTTTCGCCACGTCAGCGATGTGATTGGTGTCCGCGAGGATCAAACCGCTGTTCGCCGGGTCGTCGCTGTACGGCGCGAGCAGCGCAGCGCCGCGGCTGCCGAGCGCGCCGTCGGCGTACACCTTGATCGAGCGGACCGTGAGGCGATTGCCGTAATCCATCAGCGGGCCGCGTGCGAGCCACTCTGTGACCAGCGCCGCCTCGTCGGTGACCATCACGTAGACGCGGATCGGGAAGCGCTTCTCGTCGATCAGCTCCTGCACGGCCTTGATCGTGTCGGCGTCGGCGCCTGCGTCGTGCATTTCGGTCAGTCCGTTCGCCGCGATCGTCTGCGCCGCTTTCAGCACGCGCTCCTTGCGCAACGCGAACGAAACCGGCGGAATCTTCGACTCGATCAGTCCCTGCGCTTCATCGACGAACACGCCGGTCGGATTGCCGTTCGCGTCGCGGATGATGCGGCCGCCGGATGGATCGGGAGTCGACGCGGTGATGCCGGCCACCTGCATTGCCGCGGTGTTCGCGAGGCCGGCATGACCGTCGACGCGCTTGAGCCAGACGGGATGATCGGCGATGGCGGCGTCGACCTGCGCGGCGGTGGGGAACTGCTTGTCCGGCCAGTCGTTCTGATCCCAACCGCGGCCCTGGATCCATTCACCGGCCGTGGCGCGACCGGCGCGCTCTTTCGTCCGCGCGACGATCTCGTCCATCGACTGCGTTTCGGTCAGGTCGACGATGTCGAGTTTCAACCCGAGGCCGTAGAGATGGCCGTGCGCGTCGGTGAGGCCGGGGAGGATCGTCGCGCCGCCGACGTCGACCACGCGCGCCTTCGGATGCTTCTTGCGGACGATCGACGCCGCGTCGACCTGGCGCACGATACCGTCGCCGACGTAGATCGCGTAATCGGCGCGTGGGCTCTGGCTGTCGCCGGCGACGACGATGCCGCCGGTGAAGATGATTTCGTTCGTCACGGGTGGTGTCCTGTGCGGCAGCAGTCGCGTCGCTCCGCAACCGAGCGCGAGCAAAGATATCGCGGCGAGACAACGGATGAGCTTCATCCAGACATCGTACCTTTGTTGAAATACTGCGACGGGGCGAGGCGTTCCGATCTTGCTCGTGAAAAAACTTATTTGCATTGCGCCGCTCCTCCTCGCCACCGCTCTGCACGCCGACGATCGCCGTTTCAGCGCCTCCGATGTGCCGAGCGCGGGCATTCGTAAAGGCGGCAAAGTCGTCATCACGAACAACAGCAACACCATCACCGCGACTCGCTTCTTCGGCAACATCCGCGAGGCGCTGGTGACGTTGAAATCGACGCGCGTGCTTTCGTATCAGTCGTATGGCTCCGCGGTGTACGACTCGAACGCCGACGCGCCGGTGCTGTTCAAGGAGGCCGCGCAGACTCACGGCGTCGATCCGCGGCTGCTCGTGGCGATCGCGCATCGCGAATCAGCGATGAATCCGAATGCGACGTCGCGCGTCGGCGCATGCGGCCTCATGCAATTGATGCCGGCCACGGCCCGCTTTCTCGGCGTATCCAACATCTTCGATCCGCGCGAGAACGTCTTCGGCGCGGCGCGCTATCTCCGCACGCTGCTCGACACCTTTCACGGCGACCTCGACCTCACGCTGGCGGCGTACAACGCGGGGCCGGGTGCGGTGCTGCGCTACAAAGGTGTGCCGCCGTATGCCGAGACCCGGGCGTATGTGAAGTACGTCCGCGCGCGGTACGAGATGGCGCTGAAGTAGGAGTCTGCGCGGCAACCCCGAGATCTCAGGCGCGTTGCGCCGCTCGAAGCCGGGACTCGCGGTCACGGCAACGCGCATGCCGAAGGCGAAGCGATCAACGCAGCCGGCCGGGCCGGCCTAGGTTTCGCCCCACTTCAATTTGGTCCGCAGCACGTCGAAGTAACTCTTGTCCGGCGACTGCACCATCATCACGCGATGGTGCGACTTGCGGACGCAGACCCGGTCGTCGTCGTTGATCGGGAAGCCTTCCTGGCCGTCGAGCGTGAGATAGATCTCCTGCGACTGGCTCCGGCTTTCGATGCTCAGCTCCACGTCGAGGTCGTCGGGGAGGACGATCGGCCGGTTGGTGAGCATGTGCGGGCAGATCGGCGTGATCACCACCGCTTCCATCGTCGGATAGATGATCGGCCCGCCGGCGGAGAGGTTGTAGGCCGTCGAGCCGGTCGGTGTCGAAACGACCAGACCATCCGCGCGGAACGTGGTGACGAACAGTCCCGCGACGTTGAGCTTGATCTCGATGATGCGCGCCAGCGCGCTCTTGTTGATCGCGGCGTCGTTCAGCACGCGGAAGGTGCGGTCGTCGTGATTGGGGCCGTTGACCGTCACGTCAAACGTCACGCGCGGTTGCCGCTTGAAGTCGCCCGCGAGCACGCGCTCCAGGACCTCGGGGAACTCCTCGACGCGGATCTCGGTGAGGAAGCCGAGCGTCCCCATGTTCACGCCGAGGATCGGGACGTTTTCCGGCGCATGGCGGGCGATGGCCAGCAACGTGCCGTCGCCGCCGAAGGTCACGAGGAGATCAACATGTTGACCGATGTTCGATTTGGAGAAGCAGGGGTGCAGGTCACCGAGCGCACCGGCTGTCTTCTCGTCGAAGCAGATGGTGAGGCCGCGCTTGCGGAGGTCGCTCGCCACCTGCGCGGCATACGCCAGCGCCTCGGGCGACGAATGTTTCGCGGAGATGCCGATCGCGCGCACGGGCAGACAGTCTAACCCGTGATACTCGGCAGCGCCCGGCGGACGTCGGTCGGCTCGATGACGATCCGCTCGCCCGCCCGCTCCGGCGCGATGAAGAGAATCGGATGCAGCACTTTCTCCAGGATCGCCCGCAACGCGCGCGCGCCGAGGCGCTGCCGCAGCGCTGCGTTTGCGATCTCCAGCAGCGCGTCGTGCGAGAAGTCGAGCTGGATCTGATCGAGGGCGCAGAGCCGCTGGTACTCCGGGATCATCGCCTCGCGCGGCTGCGTGAGGATGGTGACCAGATCGTCCGCACTGAGCTCGTCGAGCTGCACGCGCACGGGCAGGCGTCCGAGGAGCTCGGGGAGGAAGCCGTACTTCTGGAGCGCTTCGGTCGAGGCCTCGTGCTGGGCGACCGGAGCGTCGTTGAAGAAGCCGATCGCTTTGCCGTCGACCTCTTCGTCCAGGTCGGAGAACGAGCCGGCGCAGATGAAGAGGACGTTCGAGATGTCGATCTCGACGTAGTCGTACTTGTTCCAGTGCGCCGTGACGTTGATCGGGACGAAGATCTTTTCGCCTTCCAGGATCTTCAGCAGTGCCTGCTGCACGCCTTCGCCGCCGATGTCGCGCGCGCCGGCGCCGGTGCGTGCGCCGCCGGCGCGCCGCGCGATCTTGTCGATCTCGTCGATGAAGACGATGCCGTTCTCCGCCGAGCTGACGTTCTGGTTCGTCGCGTAGAGCAGCCGTCCGATCGCCACCTCGACGTCTTCACCGTAATACCCGGCCTCGGTGAACGCGGTGGCGTCGTTGTACGCGAACGGGACGTCGAGGATTTTAGCCAGCGTGCGCGCGAGGTACGTCTTGCCAGCGCCGGTAGGGCCCATCATCAGGATGTTCGACTTGCGGATGGAGACTTCGCCGCCGAACTTCAGGTATTCGATCCGCTTGAGGTGGTTGTACGCGGCGATGGCCAGCACTTCTTTGGCGTGCTTCTGGCCGATGACGTACTGATCGAGTTGTTCGTAGATGCGGCGTGGTGTGACGTGGAGGAAGCGATAGATCTCACGCTTTTCCTTCATCGGGCGCCTGCAAACGAGTATACGTCACTCCACCTCCGCCCAGATCTCCGTCCGATGGCTCTCGCTCAGCGTGATCGATCCGACGATGAACGTCATCAGCGCGATGCCGATCGACCAGTACAGGCCCGAATAGATGTTGCCGGTCTTCGCGACGAGGAGGCCGGCGATCAGCGGGAGCGTCCCGCCGAACCAGCCGTTGCCGAGGTGGTAGGGGAGGGAGAACGACGTGTAGCGGATGCGCGCGGGGAACGCTTCGATCAGGAACGCGGCGATCGGGCCGTAGACCATCGTCACGTAGATCACCTGCACGAAGACGAGCAACACGAGCATCGCGATGTTCGGATGCGCGGCATCGCCGTACTTCTTCATCGCGTGATAGATCGGGATGTAGGTGATGGCCGCGATGAGGTTGCCGGCCATCATGATCTTCAGCCGGCCGATGCGGTCGGAGAGCGCGCCGAAGACGACGAAGAACGGCATGCCGAGGAGCAGCGCGAGGGCGACGATGATGCTCGCGGTGGCGAGATCGATCTTCAGCGCGGTCTGCAGGAACGACAGCGCGTAGAACTGGCCCGTGTACCAGACCACGCCCTGGCCGGCGGTCGCGCCGAAGAGCACGAGCAGCACGATCTTGATGTTCGCCCAGTTGCCGAAGCTCTCGCGCAGCGGCGCGATCGACGACTTTCCCTGCGCCTTGATCGACGCGAAGAGCGGCGACTCCTGCAGTTTTGATCGAATGTAGAACGAGATCGCCACGAGGAAGAGCGACGCGAGGAACGGGATGCGCCAGCCCCACGCCTTGAAGTCGGCATCCGGCATCGCCTTCTTCACCGCGAGGACGACTCCGAGGGAGACGAAGAGTCCGAGCGTCGCCGTGATCTGGATGAAGCTCGTGTAGTAGCCGCGCTTGTTGTCGGGGACGTGCTCCGCGACGTACACGGCCGCGCCGCCGTACTCGCCGCCGAGCGCGAGGCCCTGCAGAAGGCGCAGCACGAGGAGGATCGTCGGCGCGAGCAGGCCGATCTGCGCGTACGTCGGCAGCACGCCGATGAGGAACGTCGAGAGTCCCATGATCGTGAGCGTCACGAGGAACGCGTACTTGCGTCCGACGAGATCACCGATCCTGCCGAAGACGATCGCGCCGAACGGACGGACGACGAATCCGGTAGCGAACAGCGCCCAGGTCTTGATCAGCGCCCAGTTCGGGTCGCCTTTCGGGAACATCAGCTCCGACATCACGACCGCGAGGCTGCCGAAGATGTAGAAGTCGTACCACTCGATCATCGTGCCGAGGCCGGAAGCAAAGATGATGCGGCGGATCGGATACTCGGACTTCATCGTTTCAGCTCCTCCCACTTGCGCAGCGTCTCTTCCACCATGGGTTTCAGCCTGGTCCACGATTCGTACGCATCGGGCGATGGCGGTGCATCGGCGGCGTCGATCGCGCGCAGCAGTTTCTGCAGCGCCTGATCGAGGAAGCGGAGCGAGGTCGTCGATCGCGGCGGCAGCCACCACATCGACGGCGGCGCATCGTCCGCGAGCTCAGCGGCCTTTGGATTCTTTTCCTCGCGCGCGGCGGCGACACGTGCACGCGCCGCTTCGACGTCGCGCGCGAATGCGAACTGCGCGGTGTAGTCGTACGGCGCGACGCGCGGATCGGGAGCGACGGTCAGCGTTTCGGTCAGACGTTTGCCGTCGACCGTCAGCGCAATCGAGTAGGTTTTCGGAGGCGCCCAGATGCCGTCGGAGTATGCGTCCTTCGCATTGAGCGCCCCGTAGCGGATCGGCCAGACGAAGCGATGCATGCCCGGCGTCGTGGCGAGCGTCGACGGCGTGATGAACCACTCCGCGGCCGTCATCAGCTTCGCCGGATTCGCCACCGGCGGCGGATCGGCGCTGCTGTAGCGGCGGACCACGACGTCGGTCTGCGCGTTGCTCTGGTCGATGATCTCGAGCGTGACGGTCTTCGCCGGAGCATCGAGCACGTAGTCGATGAACGCACCAGCGGGTGGATTCGACGCGAGCGCTTCGTCCTTCGGCATCGGCGTGCCGGTGAAGCCGGCGCCGCGGAAACGGATCGCGGTCGCCGGCTTGAAGAGGAACGGCGCCGACGTCACATCCTGCCGCAGCGGCGTGACGTCATCGAGAATCCAGAACGCCCGGCCATGCGTCGCGATCACGACGTCGTTGCCGTGGACGTCGATGTCGCGCACCGACGTCACCGGCAGGTTGAGCTGCAGCGACTGCCAGTGCTCTCCGTCATCGAACGACACGGACATGCCGCGCTCCGTACCGGCGTACAGCAAGCCCTTGCGCCACGGATCCTCGCGCACCACGTTCACCGTGATCGGCAGTCCGTTCGCGATGAGCTGCCAGCTCTTGCCGCCGTCGCGCGTGCGATAGATGTACGGCTTGAAGTCGTCGAGACGATGCCGGTCGACTGCGGCGTACGCGGTCTCCGCATCGAAGTGCGACGCCTCGATGATGCCGACCTTCGACCACGGCGTGAGCGCGGACGGCGTGACGTTCGTCCAGTGCTCTCCTTCGTCGCGTGTTCGCCAGATCAGTCCATCGTCGGTGCCGGCCCACAGGTCGTGATCGGCGAGACGCGACGGCGCGATCGCGTAGATCACACCGAAGCGCGTGCCGCTGCCCGGTCGTAACGCGGCCGTCGCCGTATCGAGGTTCGGCGGAATGCCCGGATCTTCGCGGGTAAGGTCGGGACTGATGACCTTCCAATGCTCGCCGCCGTCCTCCGTGCGGAAGAGACGCTGATTCGAGAAGTAAAGGACCTTTGGATCGCGCGGCGAGAAGACGAGCGGCAGCGTCCAGGTGCGGCGATCGACGTTCGGATGCGCCAGCGTCGGGTCGATTTCGCGCGTCTGCCGCGTGCGGAGGTCGAGCTTGTCGACGCGGCCGCCGAAGATCACGCCGGGGTCTTTCGGATCGGGCGCGATGTTGTCGCTTTCGCCGCCCGCGGTGACCTCGCGGAACTCCATCATGGTGATGCCGTCGATCGTGCTCGTACGGCTCGGCACGCCGGCGGCGCCGGAGTCCTGCTGTGCGCCGTAGACCATGTACGGAAAACGGTTGTCGGTGATGCCGTGGTAGAACTGGCCGGTCGGCTGGTTGTACCAGCTGGACCATGTTTCTCCGCCGTTGGTCGAGACGACGGTCCCCTGATCGACGCCGAGGATGCGGCGCTGCGGATTCTGCGGATCGATCCAGAGCGTGTGGTAGTCGTCGCCGCCCGGCGCGCCCTTCACCGGCGCCCACGTTTTGCCCGCGTCGCCGGAGCGATAGAGATTGACGTTGCAGGAGTAGACGACGTCGGCGTTCTTCGGCTCGACGGTGATGCCGCCGAAGTACCAGCCGCGGCTCCAGATGCGATCGTCAGCCCCTACACGCGCAAACGTCGCCCCCGCGTCATCCGACCGGTACATCCCGCCCTCGGTTGCATCGACGATCGCGTAGACGCGTTTCGGATTCGACGGCGCGACGGCGATGCCGATCCGTCCCGGATTCTTCGGCAGTCCGTTCGTGAGCTGCGTCCAGTGCTCGCCGCCGTCGGTCGATTTGAAGAGTCCCGAGCCGGGGCCGTTCGACGGCGGATAGACCGACCACGGCGTGCGCCGCGTGGCCCAGAGCGCGGCGTAGAGCACGCGCGGATTGCCCGGCTCGAACGCGAGATCGATCGCGCCGGTGTTGTCGTCCGGCCCCAATACCTTCTTCCACGTCTTCCCGCCATCGTTCGATCGGAAAACGCCACGCTCCGCGTTCGCCGCGTATGGATGTCCGAGCGCGGCGACGTAGACGAGCTCGGGATTCGCCGGGTCGACAATGATGTCGCCGATCTGCTGCGAGTCCGTGAGGCCGGTCTGCGACCACGTCTTCCCGCCGTCGGCTGACTTGTACATCCCGTTCCCCTGCGAGATATCGGAGCGCATATCGGCTTCGCCGCTACCGACGTAGATCTCGTTCGGATTCGACTCCGACACGGCGATGGCGCCGATCGAGCCGATCGGTTGCGAGTCGAAGATCGGCTTCCAGGTGCGGCCGGCGTCGTTCGTCTCCCATACGCCGCCGTTCACGCTGCCGAAGTAGAAATGCTCAGGCTGTCCGGAAACGCCGCTGACCGCGAGGACGCGTCCGCCCCGGAACGGGCCGATCAGTCGCCAGTGCAGGTCGCTTGGTTGGGGAAATGCAACAGCGAAAAGCGTTGCAAGTAGGGTACAAATCACCACTTCGTCACCTCACCCGGCATACCAAAAAAGATCGGAGCATTTAATCAGAGTTATGAAACGAAATTACGCACTCCTGCTCGTACTGTGTCTGTTTGTTCCCCTCACGGGACAAGCGGCCACGAAGACGGCGGCGAAGAAGACCACGACCGCCGCGAATCCCTTCTACAAAGTCAGCACGCTCCCCTTCCACGCTCCTCCGTTCGACAAGATCAGGGAGAGTCACTTCAAACCTGCGCTCGAGCAGGGGATGAAGGAGAACCTCGCGGAGGTCGAGAAGATCGCGAACAGCAAGCAGCCGGCGACGTTCGCGAACACGATCGAAGCGATGGAGCGCTCCGGCGCGTTGCTCACGCGCGCGGCGAAGGTCTTCTTCGCCCTCACCGGCGCGAACACCAGCGACGGGATCCAGAAGATCGAAGCCGAGGAGTCGCCGAAGCTGACGGCGCACAACGACGCGATCTTCCTCAACCCGAAGCTGTTCGCGCGCGTGAAGTCGATCTACGACACGCGCGACTCACTCGACACGGAACAGAAGTTCCTGGTCGAGCGCTACTACCGCAACTTCATCCGCGCCGGCGCGCAGCTTTCCGAGGCTGACAAGGTCAAGCTGCGGAAACTGAACAAAGAGGAGTCGACCCTCAACACCGACTTCCGCAAGAAGGTGCTCGCCGACACCGACGCGTCGGCGATCGTCATCGACGACAAGTCCCAGCTCGCGGGGCTCAGCGACAGCGACATCGCCGCCGCGGCCGAGCGGGCGAAAGACCGCAAGATGCCGGGCAAGTGGGTGCTGACGCTGCAGAACACGACGCAGCAGCCGTCGCTCGTCTACCTGCAGAACCGCGCCGTGCGCGAGCGCCTCTTCAAGGCGTCGTCGATGCGCGGCAACCACGGCGGTCCGAACGACACGAAGGCGCTCATCACCCGCCTCTCCCAGCTTCGCGCCGACAAGGCCAAGCTCCTCGGATACCCGAACTGGGACACCTACGTCCTCGACGATCAAATGGCGAAGACGCCGGATAACGCGCTCAAGCTGCTGAACGATCTCGTCCCCGCATCGACCTCGAAGGCGCGCGCCGAGATCGCGAGAATGCAGAAGGAGATCGACGCGGAGAACGGCGGCTTCCAGCTCGCCGCGTGGGACTGGCAGTACTACGCGGAGAAGGTGCGCAAGGCCGACTACGACATCGACGAGTCGGAAGTGAAGCAGTACTTCGAGCTCGATCACGTGCTGCAGGACGGCGTCTTCTACGCCGCGAAGCAGCTCTACGGCCTGACGTTCAAGGAGCGCCACGACATCCCGGTCTATCAGAAGGATGTCCGCGTCTTCGAGGTGTTCGACGCCGACGGCAAGTCGATGGCGCTCTACTACGGCGACTACTTCTCGCGCTCGAACAAGAGCGGCGGCGCGTGGATGGATTCGTTCGTCGATCAGAGCGGCTTGATGGGGACGAAGCCGGTCGTCTTCAACGTCACGAACTTCACGAAGCCGGCGCCCGGCCAGCCGGCGCTCCTCAGCTTCGACGACGTCACCACGATCTTCCACGAGTTCGGCCATGCGCTGCACGGCATGTTCTCGAACGTGAAGTATCCGACCGTCGCGGGCACCAACGTGCCGCGCGACTTCGTCGAGTTCCCGTCGCAGTTCAACGAGCACTGGGACCTCGAGCCGACGGTGTTCGCGAACTACGCGAAGCACTACAAGACCGGCGCGCTGATGCCGCAGGCGCTGGTCGACAAGATCCGCCGGGCACGCACGTTCAACCAGGGCTACGCGACGACGGAGTACCTCGCCGCCGCGCTGCTCGACCTCGCGTGGCACGCGCAGGAGCCGGGCACCGGACTACGCGACGCGAACGCGTTCGAGCCGGAGGCGCTGGAGCGCTTCAAGATCGCGATGGCTGAGCTCCCGCCGCGCTATCACTCCACCTACTTCTCGCACATCTGGGGCGGCGGCTACTCGGCCGGCTACTACGCCTACATGTGGAGCGAGTTGATCGACGATGACGCGTATTACTGGTTCAAGGAGAACGGCGGCATGACGCGCGCGAACGGCCAGCGCTTCCGCGAGATGATCCTCTCGCGCGGCGGCAGCCAGGACGTGGCGACGCTCTACCGTGCGTTCCGCGGCCGCGACCCGATCGTCGAGCCGCTGCTCATCGAGCGGGGTTTGAAGGAATCGAACGAGAAGTAGCCGTTACTTCAAAGAGATCTGAAAGGGCGCCGGAAGGCGCCCTTTTTGTCGAAAGCGAAGAAACCCGAGAACTCATTCATGGGTGTCTTCTCGTACCTCGCGGCCCGCTTTCAATATCCCGAGGTTCTGGATGGCAAGGCGCAGGATGTACTCCCCGCGCTGCTCGCGACAGGCGATGCGGGTCGTGCTGCGTGGGCGATCTACGCGTTGCTGCCGCTCGTCTTCCTCCCCGCGGGCATTGGAGCGTTCGAGGCATTGCGGGAACGCGCCGCGGGACCGACGCGCGTGGGAGCGCTCTTCGCGCTCCTTTCTTCGTTCAGCATGATGATCGGTCTCATGCGCTGGCCGAGCGTTCACTGGGAGCTCGCGCACCCGTGGGGATCGGCGGGCGACACCCAACGCACGGTGCTGGCCGCGGGCACCGCGCTGGCTCGGATGGTGGGGCATCGCAACCGGAGTCCTCGGGCTCGCCGGTATGTGGCGCAACGTCACTCACTGGTGAGCGCGATCGCCGACGTGAACAACTATCTGCTGCCGGCCTGGATGATCGGATTCGGGATCTGGCTCGTGATCGCGAGCCGGTCACGCCGGGCTCCGGCCGGTGCCGCCCACGGTTGAGGCTGGCCCGGCGAGCACGAAAGTTGAAGAACAACGTGCGGGGCTCCTCATGACCAAGGCACGAATTCTCTTCAGCGCGCTCCTGACACTCACCACCATCTCCCTCTTCGCCGAGCTGACGCCGTCGTCGTGCGGCGACATCGAGGCGAAAAACACGATGCTCAACACCTTCGTCGCGCAGACGAGAGGCAGCGCGAAGCATCAGCGGGACGCGGTAAAGACCGCGAGAGCATTCGTCAGGATCTACGGCAACTGCCCTGACCGGAACACACAAAACGCACTGGCCACGATTCGCGACTGGCAAACCCACAATGACAACGCGGCAGAGGTCGCGTTCCTCAACACGGTCAACAACAACCCGTCGCAGGCGTTCGCCGCCGCGCAGCCGCTCATTGCCGCGAATCCCGACAACCTCGGTCTGCAGCTCGCGCTCGTCCTCGCCGGCGTGAAGACTCTCAAAGCGGGCGACCATTCACACACGAGCGAAGCGCTCGCCGCGGCGCAAACGGCGCTGAAACTGATCGACAGCGGGAAGACCACGGATGACTGGGCGCCGTTCACGAGCGCGCAGGATGCGCCGCATGGCCTTCGTTACTACAGCGCGGTGTTCTGCGCCGAGACCGCGCCGGAGCAGGCAGTTGCGTACCTGTCCGAGGTGACGCGCTCGAAAAGCAGCTTCAGCGCGGATCCGACCACCTACCAGCTGTTGGGTGGACTGACCTACAAGAGCGAAGTGGCCCCACTGGTCACCGAATATCAGTCCAAATACGCCGGCAAGACGGTCACGCCGGAAGCGACTGCGTTTCGCGAGCGGGTGAATGAGAAGCTGGACAAAGTGATCACCTGCTATGCGCGCGCCGTGGCGCTGAGCGACGGCACGTCTTCGCAAGCGCAGCTCAACGCGTCGGCGCGCAAGGCGCTCGAAGCGGTGTACACCCAACGGCACGACGGATCGAAGGACGGGCTCGAAGACGTGATCAAAAGCGCGGCAACGGCGTCCGCGCAGTGAGGCGATCGATCGTTCACGGCTCTGTCTGGTCCAGGATCGAGACGATTCGAGCGGAAGCTAGACAGGGAGGCCGGCGTAGAGCATCGAGAGGTCGAGCGCTGGTCCCGTGGCGAGCGTCACGATGCCTTCACGGACCTCGAAGTACTCGGTAATCGTGGTGCGCGCGGCGTCTTCGAGGTCGTATCCAATCGCGCCGCAGACCGTCGAGACGTCGGGGTACATCGCGCGATTGGTCGCAGTGACGCGGACGCGCATGTCGGATTGAAAGACGGTGCAGCCGTCGCGGCGCGTTCCCCTCACTGCAAAGCTGACGTTCACCGCGAGCGCGCTGTGCCGCGCCGTGCCAACGGACATCGCCACAATCGCGCCGGCGTCGAATTCGTGCTTGATCTCGCTGTCACGCTCGAGTGCGATCGATTCGATCACGCCTCGGCCCTCGGCAAGAACTTCACCACGTTGCGAACGTTCACCACGACCGCCGCGTCGTACCCTCCGCCCCATTCCCGCCCCTCACGTCAAAAGTGGTTTGCTAAGGGGATAAGCGCAAAATCTTTTGACATCCCTCCTTAACGCCATTCCGGCGTAACACTCTCCATATCAATGACTTAAACATTCCTGCCACCTCGGCGGGCCGCTTGAAATCTATAGCCGGCGAAAGGAGGTGGTGCTGAAGAGAGCAGACGGGAACCGAGAGTCGAAACGCATTCATGTGGAGAAGCCAAAAGCAACAACAACCCAACAACTCAACAACCAAAAAACAAAAAGGAGAACTAAGACCTATGCGTAAGTCCCCCATCATCATTGCCATCGTCATCCTCGTCACGCTCTGCACCTCGGCGTTCGCGCAGACGCAGAGCAGCAACACCGCGGCGCCGTCGGGCGTCGTCAACCTCAACACCGCGGACGCCTCGCAGCTCGCCTTCCTGCCGTACGTCGGAGCGAAAGCGGCCGAGCGCATCATCGAGTACCGCAAGGCGCACGGCTCCTTCGCCAAGGTCACTGACCTGATGGAAGTGAAGGGCTTCGGCGAGAAGAGCTTCGAGCGCGTCCGTCCCTACCTGACCGTCGAAGGCAAGACCACGCTGGCCGAGAAGGTCCACGGCTCGCGCAAACCGCGCGCGAGCAAGAAGAGCAAGCCCGCCATCGCGGCGTCCAACTAACGCCGTCCCTCCAACTCTCCCTCCAATCCATCCCACCAACCACGGCGGCCGCGCGACACGTGTGTGCGCGCGGCCGCCCCTCGCTGAGAAAACAGGAGAAGAACCGTGTCTCGAAACGACCATGGCTACAGCCTCGCCGACATGCTCGTGGTCCTCGCCATCATCGGGATGAGCGTGGGCGTGACGATGCCGGCGTTCAACTCGATGCGGCACCGCGGCGCGGTCCGCGCGGCGGCCGCGGAGATCCGCTCGATTTTCTTCGTCGCCCGCATGCGCGCGGCGAGCCGCGGCCACAACTACGGCGTCCGCTTCCAGAAGTTCGGCAAGGAATGGCGCTACGCCGAGTACGAGGATGGCGACGGTGACGGCCTCCGTACCGACGACATCAACAAGGGCATCGATCGCCCGCTCTTCACGCCGCGCTCCGTGCTGCTGACCGATCGCGGCGCCGCGACGATCGGCGTGCTGCGCAAGACGATCACCGATCCGGACGGCGCGAAGCTGACGGCGACCGCATCGCCGGTGCAGTTCGGCAAAGCGCAGATCTGCTCGTTCTCAAGGATCGGTGAATCGACGTCCGGAACGATCTATCTCGTGGATGGCGTCGGCGGCATTTATGCGGTCCGCGTCTACGGCGCGACCGCGAAAGTGCGAACGCTTCGCTACAACGATCGCCGCCGCAAGTGGGAGCAGCTATGAAGAGAACCACGAAGGGCCTCCGGCGGGCGGGCGCGGCCCGCAGCGTTTGTTGGCCTAGCCTGAACTCACGCTTCTCGCCTGAATCGCGATCTACGCGAAGACAAACGCTGCGGGCCGTGCCCGCCCGCCGGAGGCCCCCTGGTCGTCTCCCTCTAGCCCCCGCGCTTCGTGATGATCTCGCGCGCTTCGTAGGTCTGGATGACCGAGAGCGTGCTGCGGCGGATGAACTCCTCGCTGAACGCATCGATCAATACGCGGCCGTCCATGTCGCGGCCGATCGGGAGTCCGGCCGAGAACAGCACCGTCGGCACCACGTCGACCGCGTACGCCGGTCCGGGATTCTCTTTGTGCGTGACGTCGGGGCCGGTGATCACGACGAAGCCGTCGTCAGCGCCTGGGTCGTCCGTGGCGAACACATCGCGGATGAGCGACCAGGTCGTCGCCGCCGAGACCGGCGGCACGGGACCGGCCGGCGAGACGACCACGAGGAGATGATCGGGAAAGTCGCGCGCCAGTTGCGCCACGATCCGGTCGAGCTGCTCGGCGTAGGCGCGCGCGATCTCGCCTCGCATCGACGTCTTCGGCGGGAGCTCGTTGGTTCCGATGTGCAGAGCGCGCTGAGCATCTGCGAAGCCCTCGAGCGCGACGACGTCGAGCTCGTACCGGTGCGACGCGATCGCGTTGCGCGCGGTAGCCGCGACCTGCAGATCGCGGCGGAGCCCGGCGAGCACCGCATCGCGCGCGCGGCCGCTGCCATTGAAACGCGGCATGAGCGCGGCGAGCTCCGGCGGATCGCCCGGGAGGAGCGCGGTCGTCGTCGACGGCCAGCCAACCACCGACGAATGGAACGAGAGGCGCTCGAACATCTTCCAGATCGGCAGCGCGTCGCCGGATGGAAGCACGGCGGAGATCCGCTGCACCGGCGGGATCAGTCCCCACACGCGGAAGCCGACGCCGTTCGGCAGGAGCAGGAAGCGATCGTCGGGACCGTTGAGCGGCGTCCGGTACGAGAAGCGTCCCGTGACGCCGTGGCGATACGGCAGCTTGCCGGTGGCGAGCGAAGCCCAGAGCGACTTCGGACTGGTCGTGGGGAACGGCTCGAGCCGCGTGAAGTAGGCGCGGGCGCGTGTCTGGTCGAAGAAGGGGAGCGTCCCTTCGCCCACCATCGTCACGATCCAGTCGTACGGGAGATTGCGAATGGCGACGAGGATCACCGGGCGCTGTCCGGCCACTTCGCCGATGTTCGCCACCACCGCGGTCCGTTTTTCCGTGCGGTAGCTGTCGCGCCGCTGGTAGAGGAAGAACGACGAGACGGCGATGACCACGAAGCCGCCGACGAAGATCAGCCGCGACGTGCGGCGGTCGGCGTTGCGCTCCAGGATCCAGAGCACGAGCAGGATGAACGCCGTCAGCGTGATGAGGTTCGTCGCCTTGTTCAGGATGCGCACCGCGCCGATCGGCAGGTAGATGCGCACCGGCACGAGGTGCGTCCAGTAGATGAAGGAGGAGATGAACGCCGCAAGCACGACGAAGCCGAAGCCGTGCGCGCGGTAATGGTCCGACTCCGGCTTGCCGAAGATCCGGACGCGCAGCATGCGCAGCCCCCAGAGGATCGAGCCGAAGAGAAAGCCGCAGATCAGGCCGTAGACGATGGTCACGGTGGCCAGGCGTCCCGGCGTGATGTCGACCTGTGGATTCAGGAAATAGAGCAGGTGGGCCATGTAGAGGCCGAAGATCGCCCCGGCGAGAACGCGTTTGAAGTAGGCCCAGCGGAACGGCATCGGGCCGGGAGTTTACCGCGATGATCACGCCCTCCCGCCTTCACCGGCTCCGCGGCCTCGACGGCGTCTTCACGCTTTTCCACGAGCTCGGCTATCCGATCGTCGCGCCGATTCAGATCGATCCCGAGGAGTGGCGGCGCGCCGGGATCGCGCTGAACTGGAACGGGACCTCGACGCTCCACCTCGCGGCGCGCACGCGGCGGTTTGATCTCTTCGTACTGCAGTCCGAGGCCGGCGAGGAATCGATCGCTTCATTTCTGCGCAGTTATCGCGAATACAATGTGCTGACAAAATCAGTGCTGATTAAAAGCGCTGATGAAAAGATCGCCATTTATGATCTCTGCGGCCGGACGCTGCGCCGTCTCGATCTCGATCTCGCGCAGCCGTCGGTCCACGCGCTCGACCGGCTGAACCTTCTGGCGTACGGCGAGAACCTGCCGCGCATCTTCGACGTGGCGCTCGATCGCGAGTCGATCACCCGCCGCTTCTTCGAGCGCTTCCGCGACGCCGTGCGCGACGTGAGCGCCGCGCTCGATCCCTCGGAATCGAAGGAAGCGAGGGACGCCGAGGCGCTGCTGGTCATGTCACGACTCCTGTTTCTGTCGTTCATCCAGGTGAAGGGGTGGCTCAACGAGGAGCGCCGTTTCCTCTTCGATCGCCTTGATGGCAAATCGATCGGCACGCTCTTCTTCGGCTGCCTCAACACGCCGGTGGCGAAACGCGACGCGGCGGCGCGGAAGCTGGGAAGGATTCCGTACCTCAACGGCGGTCTCTTCGAACCATCGGAGTACGAAAAGCGTCACGCGCTGAACCTGCCCGACGAGCTGTTGCGGCGCGTCATCGCCGATGTGTTCGAGCGTTTCGACTTCTCCGTCGACGAAGGCGACGCGGCCGGTACGCACGTCGATCCGGAGATGCTCGGCCGCGTCTTCGAATCGCTGATGGCCGACGACGAGCGGACCGCGAGCGGCAGCTTCTACACGCCGCGCGAGATCGTCGACGCGCTGACCTCGCGCGGCATCGTCGAATGGGTCGGCAACACGCGCGACCCGAAGGCGGCGCTGCGCAAGCTGGAGACGATCACCGTGCTCGATCCCGCCTGCGGCTCCGGCGCGTTCCTGCTGTCGGCGCTGCATGCGATCGAGCGGTTGACACGCGAGCTCGCGGAGCGCGCGGAGGAGGACGTGCCGCGCGATCTGCGGCGGCGCATCGTCGAGCGTTCGCTGTTCGGCGTCGATCTGAAGCCGGAAGCGGTGCGCCTGTGCGAGCTCCGGCTCTGGCTGGCCATCGTGTCGACGACCGACGCGACGATCGAGGAGGTCGCGCCGCTGCCGAACCTCGACCGCAACATCCTGCAAGGCAATTCGCTCCTCAGTCCGACCGACTTCCTCGGCGACAGCCGCGGCGAGATCTACCGCGACTGGCGCTACTCGATCGTCGCGCAGGCCGATTTGCTCGCACGGTATCGCACCGCGTCGCAGGACGAGCGGCCGGCGCTCGCGCGGCTCGTGCGCGACAACGACCGCCACCTCGCGAGCGAGTTGCTGGCGAAAGCGATCGACGCCGACGAACGTGAGATGCAGAGACTGGCCACGCCCGATCCCGATCTCTTCGGACGCCGCTTGACTCCGCATGGCGAGCGGTGCCGCGAGCTGCAGGAGCGGATCGCGTCGGCGCGACGTACGCTCGAGCGCGTCGAGGAGGGAGAGCTCGGCTTCTTCTCGTTCGACATCCACTTCGCGCACGTGATGGCGGCCGGAGGCTTCGGCGTCGTCGCGGGAAATCCGCCGTGGGTGCGCAACAGCCGCATCGATCCGAATGCGAAGCGGATGTTCGCCGATCGTTACGCGCTCTTCCGCCGCGGAGGTGGCGCGGCGTTCCATCAGCCCGATCTGTCGCTCGCGTTCTTCGAGCGTGCGATGACGCTCGCCGCGCGCGATGGCGTCGTGGCGATGCTGATGCCGGCCAAGATCATCAACGCGGGATACGCCGCGCCGCTGCGGCGGCACGTGTGGGAGCGCGCGTCGATCGTCGCCATCGACGACTGGAGCGACCGCCGCTGGTTCGACGCCGATACCTTTCCCCTCGGGCTCACCGTGCGTCCGCTGCGCGCGCCGAACGGCGTCGCCATCACGTCGTGCGGCGAGTCGTTCTCGATGCCGCAGCGCGAGCTGCCGGTGGCGGAGGCGAGCTCGGAGTGGGCGCTCGTGCCGCCCGAGGCGGCGGCGATTCTCAAGCGATTGCGCACGCAGCACGCGTCGTTTGCGGAGGTCATCGGGCGGACGCCGATCATGGGCGTGAAGACCGGCGCGAACGGGACGTTCTTTCTCGACGTCGAGCGGATCGTGCGCGGAAAGCTCATCACGAATGACGGCGTCGAAGTGCCGTTGTCGGCGGTCGCGCGTTGCGTGCGTGGACGCGACGTGCGCCGCTGGTCGGCGAGCGATTCGGTCTGGATGCTCTGGCCTCCGGCCGAGGGCTGGAAGACGCCGCCCCGCTGGCTCGAAAAACTGGCGGAAGTGCGCGGCATCGCGGCGAGCGCGTTCCGGTTGGCGTACGTGCGGCCGGAGCACGCCGGCATCAAGGTGGCGTGGAAAGATCTCTCTCGCGGCATGTCGGCGGCGGTGCTGCCCGACGCGGTGCACGTCGATGGAAGGGCGATTCCACTGATCCCGAATCAGACGCTCTACTCGATTGACACGTCGTCGCTGAGCGAGGCGTACGCGATCGCGGCGCTGCTCAACTCGACCATCGCGGACGCGCTGCTGCTCTGCATCGCGGAGCGGGCGAAGGACGCGCACTTCCGCTACTTCGGCCGGACCGTTGGGCGCATTCCGTTGCCGCGCGTCGAGCACGACAGCGACGCCTGGTCACGACTCGTGCGTGCGGCGAGGCGCGCGCATCACGAGGTCGACGACGTGGTGGCGTTGTTGTACGGCGTGACCACGCCGGAGCTCGACGTGCTGCGCCGTTTCGTCGATCGCCGGTTGCAGCGCGATGCTTGCTGAGCTGGAGCGCGGACGTCTCGTCCGCAGCGAGCGGGCATCTTGCCCGGTCGCCGGGTTTAGTCGCCGGGCGAGACGCCCGACGACTGCGGCCGGGACGGCCGCGCTCCGATGATGCTCGCGGAGCATCAACAGGCAGCTGTCGCGCGGGCGCGTGAAATCCTCGCCCGTCGCGGCGGCGTAATCCTCGCGGACGAGGTCGGAATGGGGAAGTCGTTCGTCGCCGCCGCCCTCGCCGCGGAGTTCGCGAGCGTGCAGCTCATCGTGCCGGCGTCGCTCATCGCGCAGTGGCGGGAGACGTTGCAGATGTTCGACGTCGAGGCGGAGATCGTCACGCACGACACCATCCGGCCGTCGAAAGCGGAGCTGGTGATCGTCGACGAGGCACACGCGTTCCGCAATCCCGCGACGCGCCGCTACGACGCGCTGGCGCGGAGCACGGTCGCGGCGAAGGTGATGCTCGTCACGGCAACGCCGGTCTGCAACTCGGCGCGCGATCTCGAAGCGCTGATCGGCCTCATCGCGCGCGACGACCTGCTGATGGATTGCGGCGTGCCGTCGATCGATCTGGCCTTCGCCACGAGAGACGTCGAGCGCGTCGTGCGCGAGCTGGTGATCCGCCGCGATCGGAGCGTCCTTCCGCCGGCGCTCGCGTTCGGCGCGCTGGAGCGAAAGGTCGTGCGGCATCGCGTCCCCGACGTGAATGGCATCGACACGCTGCAATTTCCGCTCGTCGAGGGAGTGCCGCTGATCCGGCGATTTCTGCGGCGACGGCTCGAGTCGAGCGAAGCCGCGTTGCGTGAATCGATCCGCAGGCAGCGCCGCTTCTACGAGCGCGTGCTGGAGAGCGGACGCGCGCTGACCAAGCGCGACTATCGCCGCGCGTTCGGCGCCGAGGAGGACGAGGAGATCTTTCAGCAGGTGCTGTTCTGGGATCTGTGGGCGCCGCCGGGCGACCTCGATGTGCAGAAGATTCGCGAGGAAATGCAGCGGCTCGACGCGATGCCTGTCGAGCCGTCGAACAAGCGCGAGCTGCTGGCCAACGTGTTGACGAACGAACCAACGATCATCTTTACGCAGTTCCGCGCCACCGCGCGCGAGCTCCGCACCTTCCTGAAGTGCGGCGACCTTCACGCCTTCACCAGCGGCCGATGCAACGTGCTCGTGACGACTGACCGGAACAGCGAAGGCCTGAACCTGCAACGCGCCGGCGTCGTCATCCACTACGACCTGCCGTGGAACCCGATGAAGCTCGAACAGCGCAACGGCCGCGCGCATCGCATCGGCCAGCAACGCGAGAGCGTGAAGGCGATTTACTTCGTGCCCGAGGATCGCGGAATCATGCCGGTCATCACGCGCAAGAAACGCGAAGCACGCGCAACTCTCAAGGCAACCGGCAACCAGCAACCGGCAACCAGGACCCTCAGACCAAGAATCACCAGGACGGCAGCGGTCGTAAAACTCGTTGCCAGGGGTTACGACGTGCCTGCATGGCTCGAATGCCGACACTGCGCGGGCCTCGAGCGCATTCTCCGCGAAATATAATGCCCGCCGTGGACCTCCTCATCGTCGACGACGAGGCATCTCTTCGCGACTTTCTCACCATCGTTTTTGAAGAAGAAGGATGGCGCGTCGAATCGGCCGCCTCCCTCGCCGACGCCCGCGTCGCGGTGCTGAAAAAAGAGCCCGACGTCGTCCTCTGCGACCTCATGCTCCCCGACGGCTCGGGCATCGATTACCTGAAAGACGTCAAAGCGCAGAACCCTTCGATCGCCTTCATCATGATCACCGCCTACACCTCGACGAAGTCGGCGGTCGAAGCGCTGAAGGCCGGCGCCGTCGACTACATCGCCAAGCCGTTCGACGTCGAAGAGCTCAAGATCATCGTCCGCAAGGCGTCGGAGCGGAAAGAGCTCGAGGACGAGAACCTTCATCTCCGCACCGCGCTCGAGGAGCGCTTCACCTTCTCCAACATCATCGGCAAGAGCCCGAAGATGCAGGAGATCTTCACAATCGTGCAGCGGATCGCGAAGACGACCTCGACCGTGCTCATCTCCGGCGAGTCGGGCACCGGCAAGGAGCTGATCGCGCGCGCCATCCACTACAACTCCGGCCGGCGCGGGAAGTTCGTCTCCATCAACTGCGGTGCGCTGCCGGAGACGCTGCTCGAATCGGAGCTCTTCGGACACGAGCGGGGTGCGTTCACCGGCGCGATCCGCGAAAAGCGCGGACTCTTTCACGAAGCGGATCGCGGCACGATCTTCCTCGACGAGATCGGCGAGACCTCGACGGCGATGCAGATCAAGCTGCTGCGCGTCCTGCAGGATCGGGTCGTGCGGCGCGTCGGGTCGACGGTCGAGGCGCCGGTCGAGGTGCGCGTGATCGCCGCCACGAATCGCGATCTGAGCGATTCGATTCAAAAGGGGACGTTCCGCGAGGATCTCTTCTACCGCATCAACGTCATCCCCATCACGCTTCCGCCGCTGCGTCAGCGGCGCGAGGACATTCCGGTGCTCGTCGAGCATTTCATCGCCAAGTTCTGCGATCACATCGGCATCGTGCACAAGAAGATCTCCGCCGATGCGATGCGGGCGATCGAGAAGTATCACTGGCCCGGCAACGTGCGCGAGCTGGAGAACGTGGTCGAGCGGATGATCGCGCTGGAGACGAGCGACGTGCTCACCACGAAATCTCTCCCCGAGCACGTGCTCCTCGGCGGCACGATTCCGGACGTCACGTTCGACCTGCCGCCCGAGGGGATCTCGCTGCAGGATCATCTGGAAGCGATCGGGAAGATCTTCATGCTCAAGGCGCTCGAGCGTTGCGGCGGCGTGCAGACACAGGCGGCGGAGCTGCTGCGGATGTCGTTCCGCTCGTTCCGCTACTACGCGAAAAAATACGACCTCATCCCGCGCGACAGCAGACAGGAGGACGTCGTTGAAGCGGAATAGCGCGCTATTGGCGGTTCTCCTGCTCTGCGCGTTCCAGTGCAACGCGAAACGCACGCCGCCGCCCGCCCCCGTGCAGCAGGACGACAACGCGCCGCGGGTCATCTTCAAGGATGGCTTTCGCGTGAAGGTGGAAGTCGCGGCTGATGACGAGAATCGGGCGCAGGGACTGATGTATCGCGATCACCTGGCGGACGATCGCGGAATGATCTTCGTCTTCCCGCAGAAGGGCGAGTACGCCTTCTGGATGAAGAACACGATCATCCCGCTCGACATGATCTGGATCGACGAAGCGAAGAAGGTCGGGCATGTCACGCACGACGTGCCGCCGTGTCAGGCCGATCCTTGTCCGAGTTATCCGCCGGGGGCCGAGGCGAAGTACGTGCTCGAAGTCGCGGCGGGAGTGGCGGCGAAGCATCACGTCGCGGATGGCGACGTGCTCACCTTCGAACGGCTGGATGACGTTACGGCGCGCTAGGCGGCGGCGTTCCACCACCGCCACCGGCACCACCACCGCCCCCGCGACGACGACGACGGAAGCGACGGCGCTTGCTGCCGCCCTCACCGCCACCTGTCGGGCGCGGCTCGCCGCCACCATCCGGTGAAGGAGCGGGGCGCTCCTGCGGACGCGGCGGAGGAGTCGAGCGCGGTTGCTGCTGTTGTGGCTGCGCCGGACGTTCCCCGCCGCCACCACCAGCACCGCCGCGACGGCGACGTCTACGGCTGCGACCCGGCGCGCGCTCGCCTTGCGGTTGCTGCGGTTGCTGTTGAGGCTGCGCCTGCTTTTGGGGTTGTTGCTGCTGCGGGCGTTGCGGACGTTCTCCGCGCGGTGGGCGCTGGTCGCGCCCTCCGCGTTCACCACGCTCGCGCGGTGGACGCTGTCCCGGCGGACGGCGTTCTTCCTCGCGCTTCTTCTTGCCTGTCCGCTGCTCGAACTCCTGCATCTTCCGCTGCATGAACTTCCGCGATTGTGATTCCTGCTTCGCACGCATTTCGTCGTGGCCGCAGTAGGGACAGCGCCTCCAACCCTCGGGATAGGTCTTCTTGCAAGCGGAGCAGACTACGCTTTTGGGCAGCGGCATCGAAATCGGCGCGCATTGTACACTTCCGGGCCGTGCTGACCGACGACCGCCGCCGCGCCACGCTGCGCACGCTCATCGAGCTGGCGGAGGGAAGCAACCCGCAGGACTGCTGGGACGATCAGCGCGCCGAGGACCTGCTGCGCAGTCAATCGAACCCGGATGAGCTGCGGGAGCTCGGCATGAGCGAGCAGATGATCGCGCGCATCTTCGGGGAGAAACGATGACCTTCACCGTTCGCGTCGAGGCGCGTTTCGAAGCGGCGCATTTTCTCCGCGAGTACCGCGGGATCTCCGAGCCGCTGCACGGACATTCGTACAAGGTAGAGGCCGACCTCATCGCGCGCGGGGGAGGCGTCGACCAGGATGCGATCGCCGTCGATTTTGTCAGCGCCAAGCGAAAGCTCGAGGTGCTGGCGAAGAGGCTCGACTACGGCTGCATCAACGACGTCCCGCCGTTCGACAAGATCAATCCATCGGCCGAGAACATCGCCGAATGGTTCGCCCGCGAGCTGCAGTCGGCGGTCGACGACGAGAACGCCGTCGTCAAAGCCGTGACGATCTGGGAAGGGCCGGTCAACTCCGTCCGCTATGAACAAACTTCCTAACCACACGTCGCTCAAGGAGTGGGCGAACGTCATCGAGGCGCTGGGCCGCGGCGAGCAGATCATCCTCATCCGCAAAGGCGGCATCGCCGATCCGCACTTTGGAGTCGAGGCGGATCGCTTCTACCTCTATCCGACGTTCTTCCATCAGGCCGAGGGCGCTGAGCCGCGCGACGTGACGATCACGCACTGGTGCGAAGTGGTGAAGACGTGGCGCGTCGAAGATCTCGAAACGCTGTATCGCCTCGAGCCGCATGTCGTGATGCCGCGCGAGACGCTCGATGCGCGGTACCGGTTCCGTCCCGATCAGGCGTTGTACGTCATTGCGGTGCGGGCGTTCGCGCTCGCGCATCCGGTCACCATCGCGCAGAAGCCGGAGTACCTCGGATGCCGAAGCTGGGTGAGCGTCGATGACGAGATCGATACCGTGGGGTCGACGCCCGCGCTCGGCGAAGAAGAGCTCACGCGGCGGATTGGCGCGATCGACGCGCTAATTGCCGTGCCTTCCGCAACCACTTAGCATCGCGCCGCTTCTGATACGCCGGCATCGTCGCGCGACGGGCGAGGACTGACTCCACGATGTCGCGCGCTTCGTTGCTGCGTCCCTGCGCGATGTAGAACTCCGCGGCCGCGGTGAGTGACTCCGGCGCGGTCGACGTGGCAACCAGCTTGTCGAACAGCGCAGTAGCTTCGCTCGTGCGTCCGCTGCGCGCGAATGCCTGCGCGAGGAGGCACATGGCTCGCGAGTAATCGTGCTTCGGCTCGACGTCGACTACGTGCTGCAGGTCGCGAATCGCGGTGTCGTTTTCGCCGAGCTCGAACTCGGCGATGCCGCGGAAGTAAAAGGTATGGATGGAATCGGTCCGCGAGGAGAGCGCGTGATCGAACGCCTCACGCGCCTCGGCGTAACGCTTGTTCTCCAGCAGCAGCTCGCCGAGCTCTTCGTAATTGCCGGCTGACGGGTTGTCGCGCACCAGCGCCCGCAGCATCGAGATCCGCCGGCGGCGTGACGGTGCCTTGAACGAACGGCGGACGCCGGAGAAATCGCCCTCGACGACGAAGTAGGCGATCGCGCCGATCGGCCCGCCGATGATGATGATCCAGAGCCAGAACGTGTCCGGCCGGCGGCGCGCCCAGTGGATGACCGCCGCGATCTGCAGGATGAAGCCCCAGCCGAAAAAGAATCGCACGTTGTTTGCGTAACATTACGACGTGGAGCTCATCGCCGTCATCTTCATGATCGTCGTCGGCTGCGGCGTGGCGATCGGTGTGATGGTGGCGATCGGCGTGGCGACGAAGCGCTACGAAAACGGAGGACGGGAGGCCGAGGTGCGCGGGCGCGCGGATCGCGATCGGATCGGCGGCTCGATCCTCTTCCAGATCCTGCTCGCCGGAGGGATGCAGCCCGACACCGCGTTGCGCGAGATCCGGCGAAAGACCGGCATCGCCTCTCCCGTGACCGGCGGCGTCGACATCTCCAACTGGGGCGAGGCGTACGCGCAGGTCTCGTCGCGCGCCGAGCGCGAGCTGCTGCTCGAGCAGGCGGTGCAGCTCATTGCCGGACGGGGCGCGCCGGTGCCGTTGCGCCAGTACGCCGCGCTGCTCGATCTGAGCTTCGGGCTCGGATTTCAGACCGACGCGCTGGCCCGGCTCCGCGTGCAGTACGGTTTCGAGTACATCGATCACGCGAAGAATGCGCGTCCACCCGAGGCCGATCGAGTGGCCGGACGCATGTCGCTCTTCGCACGCGACGAGCGGGCGCCGGGGGAATTGCTTCGTGTTCTGGGTATCGAGGAGCCTCCCGCGTCGCGGCAGGTCATCATCTCGGCATATCGAAAACTGATAGCGCAGCATCACCCTGACCGCTATCATGACCAGCCCGCCGACGCTCAGGCGGGAGCGGCAGCACGATTCATCGAGATCACCAGGGCTTACGAAACGCTGTTATCGATTTACCGGGAATAAAACTCTTGCAAACGGCACCAGTCCGGTGCTATCTTCCGCCTTGGGAATTCAGGCTGTTCACCGTTTGTTCACCAGCGACTCGCCAGCATTTCCCTCCAGCAGACCGTAGTCATTCATGTGAGATCAACCCCAATCGAGGACGGACGTGTCCGGTGCCGGTGACGCATCGGGGCTTCGTAGTGTCCTCAGCCGCAAAAGCTGAGAAAACGGCGGGGGCCGATCGCTTAACTAGCTCCGTAGCAACCACTTGGGACGCAGTGTCCCGGTCGCTGCGGGGCGAGGCGGTAACTATCCCGCCTCTAGCCGCATCTAATCAGCGTTGCGGCACGGAGTATGAAGTTTTCGTAGATCAACGGGAGAGACCATGAAGAGTGCCGAGGCTCAGGTGCATGAACAGGGGTGGGACTTCGAGAAGGCAGCGATGCCTTACGTCGACTCGCTCTACAACACCGCCTATCGCATGACGCGGAACTCGGAAGATGCCGAGGACCTCGTGCAGGAGACGTATCTCAAGGCGTACAAGTACTACGACAAGTTCGAAGAGGGTACGAACTTCAAGGCGTGGCTCTTCAAGATCATGAAGAACACGTTCATCAACAACTACCGGAAGAAGAAGCTCACCCCTCACAAGATCGACTTCTCGGAGATCGAAGAGTCGTACGAGCGCGTGATCCAGAAGAACGCCCCGGACCTGATCAAGGATCCGGAGAGCGAGATCTTCCAGGACATGATGGATGAGGACGTCAAGCGCGCCCTCGATTCGCTCCCGCACGACTACAAGATGGTCGTCCTGCTCGCGGACATCGAAGGCTTCTCGTACAAAGAGATCGCCGAGATCCTCGACTGCCCGGTTGGAACCGTGATGTCGCGTCTCTATCGCGGCCGCAAGATGCTGGAGCGGACGCTGCTCGAGTACGCGCGCAAGTACGGCTACATCCGCAGCGGCGAAGAGCCCGCCAAGATGCGCTCGCGCAAGGACGAGGTGAAGCCGAAGAAGAAGAAAGAAGACGGCGACGAGACCGAGGTCGCGGAGCCGGAAGAGAACGAGGAAGAAGTGCTCTTCGCCGCCGACGAGGAAGACTTCGACGACTTCGAGATCGAGGAAGAAGAAGAGGAAGAGCCGATCGTCGGACTCGAGTAACGCACTACCATCGAAATCAACCAAGGCCGCCGAGTTTTCGGCGGCCTTTTTATTGCAGAACCGAAAAGCGGAAATGTGGGTCCGTTACCGGTCGTTCACACTAATCGAAATGAGTCGTCACCTGAGACTCCAGGAAGGAAAGCAGTGATGCTTTGTGACGATGTCAGACGTACGGTTTACTTTTTCCTCGACGGTTCTCTCGCTGAAACGAAGCAACACGATTTCAAGACGCACCTCGGCCTGTGCCCCGAGTGCGAAACGCGGACGAAGGTGCAGGTCCGCATCCGGCGCTTCGTTCTCACCCGCCTCACTCCGCAGCCCGCTCCCGAGCGGCTGAAGACGCGATTGGTGCGGTCGATCCGCGCGTTCCGCGACGAGTGGTCGCGCGAGCTGACGTGACGCTGATCCTCGTCTCTTCGAATCCGCACAAAGGCATCGAAGCGGAGCGCATCCTCGGGATGCCGCTGCTGCGCGTGTCATTGCCGCTGCCGGAAATTCAGGCGGCGTCGGTCGAAGAGATCAGCCGCAACAAACTCGAAGTCGCCCGCACGAAGGGTTACGCCAGACTTCTGGTCGAGGACGTCTCGCTCGGATTCGACGAGCTCGGCAACTTCCCCGGTCCGTACGTGAAGTGGCTGCTCGAGGCCGCCGGCGGCAAAGGACTGGCGGCGATGGCGTATGCGCTCAACAACCGCTCCGCGCTGGCGCAGTGTTGCGTCGCGTACTGGGATGGCAGCGAGGGCAAGGTGTTTACCGGCGAATGCCGCGGCGAAGTGCTCGTGCAGCCGCGGGGCGAGCAGAAGTTCGGATGGGACGCCTGGTTCAAGCCGAACGGATCCGACAAGACGTTCGCCGAGATGTCGGACGCCGAAAAAGACGCGGTCTCCCATCGCGGCGATGCCTACCGGAAACTCGCCCAGTATCTCGGACGATCGTGAGCGGAAAAGCGGACAGCCCTCTCAAGCCGCTTCATCCGGACAAATCAAATAACTCTCGCTCTGTGAGTGGTTTCCGTTCCGACACGGCTGAGCGGGCAACTGGCAACGCCCTTGAAACGTATCACCACGTGTCGGTAGCAGATGCCGGCAGGCAGTGGAAAGGAAGCTCGTATGTGGGTCTATGACGGAGAAGAGTGGACGGAAGAGGGCGGAGAACGGAAGCCCGAAACGACGCCTTCGCGTTTGCCGCAGGGTGAGTTCGTGCCCGAGCTTCAGGTCATCGAGATCGTACAGGTGCCAACCGTGAAGCCGAGCTACGTGCCACCGTTCCCGCTTCCGTAATTCAACCAGCCGCTGGATGCCCGAGCCGCGCGGAACGCGCGGCTTTTCATTTTCCGCAGTAGCGCGCCAGGAAGTCGCGCATGATCGGCTCGATCTGGTTGCCGGCGACGGAGAAGATGCGGTCCGCGTGGTAGTTGCCGGGGATGTCGATGATGTGCAGCTCTTTCGGCTCGTTGGCCTGATCGAACAGCGCGTTCGAATGCTTGTGGCCGATCAGCCAGTCGTTCTTGACGTGGATGAAGCAGAGCGGCGCGTGCACGTCCCTGACGTCGTCGAGCGCGCGGAGCTTCGGGCTGCGCTTGAGGTGCCAGTCGAACCGCGGGGTGTGCAGCGCCTGCGACCAGGCGATGTGCCGGTGGATCGTGAACGGATTGATCCGCGGCATGATCATGGCGAAATCGGCGACCGGGGAGATCAGCGCGATCGCCGAGATGGGGAAGTGATTGCGCGCTGCAGTCGTGATCGCGATCGCACCGCCGTACGACAGTCCGACGAGTGCGACCGACTCGGTCTCCGTCGTCGCGCGGACGTCCTCGATCACCGCCGCGACGTCGTGATGCTCGTTCAGATTGAAGCCGTACGTCCCTTCGCTGTCGCCATGACCGCGCGGATCGAGGACCGCCGTGCGATACCCCTCGGCCTGCAGCCAGAGGGCGAGATGAGTCATCGACGGGTGCCGTCGATATCGCCAGAAACCGGGGACGACGACGATCGCCGAACGCGAGGGAGCTTCGTACAGATCGTAGTGAATGCGGGTGCCGTCAAACGAGCTAACCGTGCGCGAAATCGCGCTGAAAGCGCCTGAAACCGCGTCGGACTGGGGCGCCTCGCGGCCGGGCGCACTTGACAAGGGCATACGCATCCTTACTATATACCCCCCGGTGAAGCCGGACTGAACCGCTCGCCGTCCAACACAACCACCAAGTACCGAAAGGTTACGAACTCCATCTGCGAAGTGAGGTGATCCCGGCACCCGGACAGGATTCGCACCGGTCCATGTATCCCAATCGAATGCCAAGATCAGATCGACAGGTCTGAAAATTTTGAAGGAGAATCACTTAATGAAGAAGTCCATTGCTTTGACCCTGGTTGCCCTTTTCACCGTCGCCCTTTTCGCCGTCAGCTGCAAGAAGGAAGAGCCGGCCACCGACACCGCCGCGACTGACACGGCCGTCAGCGCGACGACCTCCACCGTGACCGAGACCTCCGGCACGATGACCGAGACCGCGATGGGTGCTTCGGGCACCACCGGCATGACCGACACCGCGATGGGTGCTTCGGGCGCCACCGGCGCCACGGGCATGACCGGCATGACCGGCGCGACCGGCGCCACCGGCAAGTAACTCGTATCAACGCTGTGAAAACGCCCCGCTTCGGCGGGGCGTTTTTGTTTCTGGCATCCGTGTTGCTGAGCCTCCTTTGGGGCGCTGTCCTCCAGTGGACGCCCCCGCCCCCGACAACAGCCAACGGTTTTTTTCCCGACGGGGAAGACATCCAATGCGAAGGAGGTGAGGGCAGGCACCCCAGAAGCGACCACTACTCAGCGACCAATCAACTTCACCGAAAACAACTCATCAAGAGGAGAAAAGATGAAGAAATCGTTCCTGGTCCTTCTGACCATTGCGGCCCTCGTGCTGTTCCCGACTGCGTGTAAGAAGGAAGAACCCGCAACTGATACGGCCGCCTCCGACACGTCGATGACCACTTCGGCGACCGACACCGGCGCGACGACCACCGTCTCGACCGACACCGGCACGAGCACGATGTCGACGACCGACACCGGCGCGACCGGGATGACCGGCATGACGGGCACGACCGGCATGAGCGCGACCACGAGCACCACGAGCACCACCTCGACGACGAGCACGCACTAAACGTCGTCGCAGTTCTTTCGTAGTCGCGGCGGGCGCTGTACGGCCCGCCGCTTTTTTTATGCGCGCTCGGTCAGGTCGGCGTGCAAGGCGTCGTACACGCGCCGGACTTCGCGTGTCGCCTGCTCCGGATCGCCGCTGTTGTCGATCACGTAGTCGGCCGCCGCGAGCCGCTCGCCGCGCGGCGTCTGATGCCGGATTCGCCGCTCGACTTCCTCACGCGTCATGCCTCGCGCGATGCCTCGCGCGACCTGCGTCGCCGGATCGACGTCGACGACCACGATCTTGTCGTAGCGCTGCTTGCCGCCTGCTTCGAGCAGGAGTGTCGCCTCGACGACGTAGATCCGGTCGCCGCCGCGCTTCTCTTCTTCCGCGGCAATCCGCGCTTCCTCTTCCATCACCAGCGGATGAATGAGCGCGTTGAGCTTCTGCGACGATGCTGCGTCGCGGAACGCGACGTCCGCGAGCTTCTGGCGATCCACTTCTCTGTCAGGACGGAGGATGCCGGTTCCGTACGTCTCCACCAGTGCGCGATGGCCTGCTCGGCCGGGACGGTATAGCTCGGCCACCAGCGCATCGGCGTCGAGCACGATGCAGCCGAGCTCTCCAAAGAGGCGTGCGATCGTCGACTTGCCGCTGGCGATGCCGCCGGTAAGGCCGACCTTGAGAATCACGCGCGTCTCCGCGCAGCCGCCGCGGTCACGGTGTTCTTCATCAGCATGGCGATGGTCATCGGGCCGACGCCGCCCGGGACCGGCGTGATCCAGCTCGCAACCTCGCGTGCGGTCGCGAAGTCGACGTCGCCGAGGAGAACACTGCCGTTCTTCGCGAGCAGGCGCGACTTGTCGGCGTCGTGCGCGATACGGTCCGCGAACGACGTCTCCACGCGGTTCATGCCGACGTCGATCACGACCGCGCCCGGCTTCACCATCTCGCCGGTGACCATGATCGGACGCCCGACCGCCGCGACGAGGATGTCGGCCTGGCGCGTGATCGCGCCGAGATCGCGTGAGCGGGAGTGGCAGACGGTGACGGTCGCATTGCGCTGCAGGAGCATGGCGGCCATCGGCTTCCCGACGATGTCGCTGCGCCCGAGGACGACGGCGTGCGCGCCTTCGATGGCGACGCCGGTCGACTCGATCAGGCGGATACATCCGGCCGGAGTGCATGGCGCGAGCGTCGGCCGGCCGAGATGAAGCAGGCCGACGTTGAACGGATGAAAGCCGTCGACGTCCTTCGCCGGATCGATGGCGTAGATCACCTTCTTCGCGCTGATCTGTTTGGGTAGCGGGAGTTGCACGAGGATGCCGTCGACGTCGTCATCGACGTTGAGTCTGGCGATCTCGGCCAGGAGATCGGACTCGCTCAGCGACTCCGGGAAAATCGCTTCATGGCCCCGCAGCCCGAGCTCCTCCGCCTTCCTGGCTTTGCTGCGGACGTAGATCTCCGAGGCTGGGTCGTTCCCCACGCGAACGGCGACGAGCGCGGGACGAAACGGCAGCCGCGCAATGGCCGCGGAGACTTCGCGCTCCACCGCTTTGGCGACCGCTTTGCCGTCGATGAGGTTTGCCGGCACGACGGGCGGGCTTCTATCACTTCGTCCGAAGGCTGTCCACCGCGGAATTCCGGTGCAAGGCGAGCCGTTGTCGCGGGTCCGGCGAGGGTAAGTTCTTCGCGCGGTGGGTGTTGGGAATGTACTGCTTGACACCCCCTGTTGCGCGGTGTTACCGTTTCCCCCCTTTCCGCAAGGGAAGGTGTGTGTCGTCTTTGAGCTTTCGAGTAGTTCCCCCGACCGCTCGAAGATTCAATCAAGTTGTTGGTCGCGTCAGGGAGAGTCATGCGTACGTATTTTCCGAAGAAGGGTGACATCGAACCGCGCTGGTTCGTAATCGACGCCGAAGGCCAGGTCCTCGGACGTCTGTCCACCACCATCGCCAACATCATTTCCGGGAAGGCGAAGCCGACGTACACGCCGTTCCTCGATACCGGCGATCACGTGATCGTGATCAATGCCGAAAAGGTCAAGCTGACCGGCAAGAAGGAGACGGACAAGATCTACCGCCGTCACTCTCTGTATCCGGGCGGTCTGACCTCCACCGAAGCCCGTTTCATCCGCGCCGAAAAGCCGGAGCAGATGATCGAGGAAGCGGTGTGGGGCATGCTGCCGAAGAATCGCATCGGCCGGAAAATGCTCAAAAAACTGAAGGTTTATCGCGGGACTGCGCACCCTCATCAGGCGCAGCAGCCCGAAGCGCTGAAGCTGGCGTAGTCGATCAGGAGGACGGTCTTGGCATTGGTTGAGTACTACGGAACTGGAAGACGAAAGACGTCGACCGCTCGCGTGCACATTCGCCCGGGCAGCGGTGCCATCACGGTCAACAGGCGCAGCCTCGATGACTACTTCGCCAACGAAGTGCTGAAGATGATCATCAAGCAGCCGCTGTCGCTGACGGAGACGAACGACAAGTTCGACATCGTCGTGACGGTGGACGGCGGCGGCGCGAGCGGCCAGGCCGGAGCGATCCGCCACGGCATCTCCCGCGCCCTGCAGGTCTACAACATGGAGCTTCGCAAGCGGCTGAAGAAGGCCGGCCTCCTCACGCGCGATCCGCGCATGAAGGAGCGCAAGAAGTACGGACAGAAGGGCGCCCGCGCCCGGTTCCAGTTCTCGAAGCGCTAGTTCCGATGCTCGGTTTTCTCTAAGCGTGCAATCTGGAAGGACAGAGGCGAAAGCTTCTGTCCTTCTTTTTTTCGTTTTCAATTCTCAATTTTCAATCTTGCAAGGAGGGTTCACTTGGCAGTCTCTATTACGATGAAAGAGCTTTTGGAGGCTGGCGTCCACTTCGGTCATCAGACCAAGCGCTGGAACCCGAAGATGAAGAAGTACATCTTCGGCAAGCGCAATGGGATCTACATCATTGACCTGCAGAAGACGCTGAAGCTCTTTAAGGAAGCTTCCGCTTTTATCTCGGATCTCGCCTCGGGCGGGAAGCGCATCCTGTTCGTCGGCACCAAGCGCCAGGCGCAGGACGCGATTCTCGAAGAGGCCAATCGCTGCGGCATGTTCTACGTGAACAACCGCTGGCTCGGCGGCACACTCACGAACTTCACCACCGTCCGCAAATCGATCGAGCGCCTCAAGGAAATCGAGGGCCTTCTCGGTGACACCGAAAAGGAGATGTCGAAGAAGGAGCGCGCCGCTCTCGACCGCGAGCGTGAAAAGCTGCAGAAGAACCTGATCGGCATTCGCGAGATGGACGGCCTGCCGGACGCGCTCTTCGTCATTGACCCGAAGAAGGAGTACATCGCGGTCAAGGAAGCGAAGAAGCTCAACATCCCGGTAGTGGCCATCGTCGATACGAACTGCGATCCGGAAGACATCAACTATGTCATTCCGGGCAACGACGACGCCATCCGCGCGATCCGTCTGTTCACACAGAAGATCGCCGACGCGGTGCTCGAGGGTTACAACCTCGCCGAAGAGCGGTACATCGGTACCGAAGACAAGGGCGAGCCTGCTGCTGAAGCGATGGTTCCGGCGGAGACGGCGGCACCCGAAGCGTTGACGACCGCGCAGACGGTCTGATTCGCGGATCCGACCCCGACTGAAATTTCGAATGCGGAGGACAGGCGTGAAACGCGCCTGTCCTCTGTCTGTTTTCACAAGGAGCAATCAATGACTCAGATTACGGCAGCGATGGTCAAGGCGCTGCGCGAGGCGACCGGCGCCGGCATGATGGACGTCAAGTCGGCGCTCACAGAGGCGCAGGGGAATGTGGAAGAGGCGACGAAGATCCTTCGCAAGAAGGGACTCGCCGCCGCCGGCAAGAAGGCCGGACGCGTGACCGCGGAAGGCACCGTGCAGACGCTCGTCGACGGCAACGTCGGCGTGATCGTGGAAGTGAACTGCGAGACCGACTTCGTCGGCCGCAACGAGAACTTCCGCGCCTTTGCAGCCGACGTGGCGAAGGTCATCGCCGGAAGCAAGGCAAGCACAGTCGATGAGCTGAACGCCGAGACCTGGCCCGGCTCGAGCGAGACCGTGGCCCGGAAGACGGCGGAGATGATCGCCTCGATCAAGGAGAACATCACCATTCGCCGCTTTGCCCGCTACGAAGCGGCACAGGGCGCGTCGATCGGAACGTACATCCACGGCGGCGGCAAGATCGGCGTCATGGTCGAGCTGGCCGGCAGCGATGCGAAGAGTGCGGAGGTCGCGCGCGACGTGGCCATGCACGTCGCCGCAGCCGAGCCGCGCTTCCTCCGTCGCGAGGACGTCACGGAGAAGGATCTCGACACCGAGCGCGAGATCGCGCGCGACGCGGCGCTCAAGTCGGGCAAGCCGGAGAACATCGTCGAGAAGATGGTCACCGGCAAGATGGAGAAGTTCTACGGCGAGGCCTGCCTCCTCGAGCAGCCGTACATTCGCGACGACAAGGCGACGGTCAGCCAGCATCTGGCGAAGCAGGGGAAGGAGCACGGCTGCGACTACGTCGTGACTCGCTTCGAGCGCTACAAGCTGGGTGAGGGCATCGAGAAGCGCGGCGATGACTTCGTCGCCGAGGTCCTGTCGTACCAGAAGTAACGAGCAAATCTCTCGGAATCAGAATCGGGGCCGGCTGAAAAGCCGGCCTTTTGTTTTGTCCTCTTCAAGAGACTTCGTGATCCGTTCATCACGACGCGTCTCGTTTTCAACAGACTTTCTGATGTAGCGATCACGCGCCGTCTATTTCGGATCACAGGTTCCGATTTGAAGATCATGGCGTCTGAATTAGAGATCACCGTTTCTGATCCGAAGATCACGCGTCGTGATCCGCGGATCACACAATCTGATCCGAAGATCACGCGTTCTGATCCGCAAAACGAACTGCGCCATGCGAAATAGGAAAGTTGTAATCCGCAATATGGAAGTTCTCTTGAAGAGGACAGCGAGGCTAGCCTCGTTCACAGTTTTGTGACAAAAAATGAGTTGCGCGTCAGTTTAAACGGACGTCTACTATAGGCAACGACGAGGCGTCTGGTTGACCAGCGCCGGCGACCTCGCGTCGGGGAGGATGAAGTCGAAGCCTCTTCCGGGCAAAGCGTGACGCGAACGTGCTTGTGTAATGGCCATCGCGCTCATGTGGGAGTCGAGCTGAGCTCCTCCTGCCGTCCAAACCCAAGGCGCCCGGGGACCGCGGCCTCGGGAATTAGCAACGCGCAAACCCCAACTATCGCCATTCGGGCAGAAAGGAGAACGCAATGTCCACCAACACCAATCTCAACAACAGCGCTACCGCGGGAGTGCCGGACCCCGCGGCCGTGTCGCCGGAAGCGATCGTCGAGCAGCTCCGCGCCGTGCGCCAGCTGATCCCCGAGTACACGCAACTGGCGATTCCTGACGCGAAGGCCATCCACCGCGTCGCCCACCTGAACCCCGACTTCATCGACTCCGCCATCAACGCCGTCGGTGCCTCGCAGGTGGTGCAGACCGCGGTCGGCCGTACCGATACGAATCTGCGCGAGGAGAACGACCAGGCAAGCCGCTGGACCGCCGTGGAGGACGAGTTGCGCGCCATGCTCAAGGGAGTCGTGGCCGCGAATCTCATCCGTCGCCATCGGGTCGGACTGGCCGCGCTGCAGGCGTACAGCATCAGCCGGCAGCTCATCCGGAAGGAGGACCATGCCGACCTCCTCCCTCACGTGCAGGGGATGAGACGGCTCAGCAAGTTCGGTCGCAAGCGTAAGGCCGCGCAGCCTGTGCCGCGGCCGCAACCTGCCCCGCAGCAGTAACCTCGATGACTTCGGCCGGGCGCGCCCCGGGGCGCGTCCGGCCGTTTGGGAGGCGAAGATGAACGCCGAAAAAATCCTTGAAATGCTGGGAAACGTCCGGAAGCTGATTCCGCAAGCGCCGCAACGGCGGACGGAAACCGAGATCGCCCGACGCGGCCGGAGCGGCGGCACCGAGGCCATCGCGGATTTCGAGTATGGGGCGGTCGCCGACGCTCTCGAGTCGATCGCGGATAGCCTTGGCGCCGCGATTGACGATGCCCAGTCAAACCTTCTGGCTCAGTGCCTGGAGGTCTACTACACCACCGAGGAACTGTCGCGCGATCCCGCGCATGCGGACCTCATCCCCAGGGTCGAAGCAATGCGGCGAGCCTACGAGCAGTCGTATGGCAAGCCGATTCCTCCGCGCGGCTAGGCGTCTGCGCGGCAAACCCGAAATCTCAGGCGCGTTGCGCCGCTCGAAGCCGAGACTCGCGGACACGGCAGCGCGCGTACCGCAAGGCGAAGCAACCAACGCAGCCGGCCGGGCCGGCTCAGCGCAGGTTCCAGAATGGCGAGGTCAGGCCGATCTCGCCGAACAGCTGTTCGATCTCATCGACCGTTCGCCGCCGCCACTCCGGCGCTCGCCGGTCTTCGCTGAACCACGCGGTGGACAGCCTCCAGCCCTGATCGAGCGTCATCACGGCGCCGCGATCCAGCCGCCAGGCACTGCACCAGCGATCGACGTGTTCTTCCGACCGGAAGTAGAGCATCGTCCTTCACGTGAATACGATGTCGTTCCACCACTGCCGGGCCGGCAACGCAAAGTGGATCAGGCCGTCGCCGTGAGCTACGCCGTCCTCGACGCGCACGGTCATCCCGGTGCCGCAATCGCCGCAACTGGTGCGGATTTCGGCATCGCGATGAAGCATCGCCGGGATGCCGAGTGCGTCCCAGATGCAGTTGGCGAAGTACGACACACTGCCTGAGTCGACGACGAACGGAGTCGCGACGGCGGAGAACGGGGCCGCCATCACCACCTCATCGCGCACGACGAGCACGCGTCCCGCCGCGAGGCGCTGCAACGAATCCGCGACTTCGGCGGCGTCGGCCCCGAAATGGGCGGCCAGGTCAGCAACAAGCGGAGGCCTTCCGCTGTGCATCGTGACGTCGTAGACCCGCGCCCGAACCTGGTCGTCGTTCATCGTCGTGCCATCGTACGCCTCGCCGCGATGGCCTCCGTCTGACGTGGCATGAGGGTGGTATAAACTCCCGCCCGATGACGGACGCCCCTGCAGCGAAGTACGGTCGCATTCTCCTCAAACTCTCCGGCGAAGCGCTCATGGGAGACCGGCGTTACGGCATCGATCCGGACACCCTGGCGCGCATCGCCGACGAAATCGTCGACGTGCAGAAGCTCGGCGTCGAGATCGCCGTCGTGATCGGCGGCGGCAACATCTTCCGTGGTGTCAGCGGCGCAACGCAGGGCATCGACCGCGTCGCCGGCGATCACATGGGGATGCTGGCCACGGTGATCAACGCAATCGCTCTGCAGGACGCGCTCGAGAAACGCGGGGCGCACACGCGAGTCACCTCCGCGATCCTGATGTCCGAGTTCGCCGAGCCGTTCATCCGCCGGCGCGCCATTCGCCATCTGGAGAAGAAGCGGATCGTGATCTGCGCGGCGGGCACCGGCAATCCGTTCTTCACCACCGATTCCGCGGCCGCGCTCCGGGCCAGCGAATTGAAGTGCGAGATCATCTTCAAAGCGACGAAAGTCGACGGCATCTACACCGCGGACCCGGAGAAGGATCCGAACGCGGTCCGCATCCCGCACGCGACGTATCACCGCGTGCTCGCCGAGCGGCTCGAGGTCATGGATGCCGCCGCCATCGACCTCGCGCGCAACAGCTCGATTCCGATCTATATTTTTTCCCTTCGCGAGAAGGGAAACATCAAGCGAGCCCTGATGGGCGACGATATCGGCTCGATTGTCACTGACTGAACCGCGGTAAGGACATGATCAACGACGTCATCAAGGACGTGCAGCACCGGATGCATGGCGCGATCGAAGCACTGCACCGCGAGTTCAAATCGCTGCGCACCGGCCGCGCGAACGCCGCCATGCTCGACACCGTTACCGTCGATTACTACGGCACGCCGACGCCGATCGCGCAGGTGGCGAGCATCAAGGTGCCGGAGGCCTCGCTGATCGTCGCCGAGCCGTGGGACAAGTCGATGGTCGGCGCGATCGAAAAAGCGATCCGCAACGCCGACCTCGGATTGAATCCCGCGAACGACGGCAAGATCGTCCGCATCCCCGTTCCGCAGCTCACCGAGGAGCGGCGTAAGGAGCTGGTGAAGAAGGCGCACCACGTTTCCGAGGAGGCGCGTACCGCGATCCGCCAGGTGCGCCGCGACGGCAACGACAAGCTGAAGAAGATGCTCAAGGATCACCAGATCTCCGAGGACGACGAGAAGCGCGGACTCGACGAGATCCAGAAGATGACCGACAAGCACATCGACGAAGTCGGCAACATCCTCAAGCACAAAGAACAGGACATCATGGCCGTCTGACGGTCATGGCCATCCTCGTCATCATTCCCGCCGCCGGCTCCGGAACGCGCATCGGCGGCGATGTCCCGAAACAGTTCCTGCCGCTGTTCGGCGGACGAACGATCCTGCAATTCGTCGTCGACCGCTTTCTCGCCGAGCCTGACGTCGCGCGCATCGTCGTTCCGGTTTCGACGGAGTGGCTCTCGCCGATGCAGCAGGCGCTCAGCGGCGATCGCGTGCAGGTCGTGGCGGGGGGCGAGACACGCCAGCAGTCGGTGCGGTGCGGATTGCAGGCGGCCGAGGGATCGGAGTTCGACGTGGTTGCAGTTCACGACGCGGTGCGGCCCTTCTTCAACTCACAGGTTTTCGCACGCACGGTTGAGGCGGCGCATCACGATGGCGCGGCGCTGCCCGGGATTCCGGTGACCGATACGATTCACGGCGTGCACAACGAGACGATCGCCGCGACGCTCGATCGTCGCGACCTCATCGCCGCGCAAACGCCGCAGTGCTTTCGTCCGCAGCTCCTGCGTGAAGTGCTCGATCGCGCGGCGGAAGAGGGGATCGAAGGAACGGACGAGGCGGGACTCGCCGCTCGCTACGGGTTTACCGTGCGTGTCGTTCCGGGTGATCCTCTCAACTTCAAGATCACGCGGCCCGAAGACGTCGAGCGCGCCAAAGCGAGGGTGTCATGATCCGAGTTGGTCAAGGTGTTGACGTTCATCCGTTCGACGATGCGCGGCCGCTGATCCTCGGCGGTGTGCGCATCAGCGACGGCGGCGGCCTGGCCGGACATTCCGACGCCGACGCCGTGCTTCACGCGATCACCGACGCGCTTCTCGGGGCTGTCGGTGCCGGCGACATCGGCCAGTACTTCCCGTCCGATGACCCGCGCTGGTCGGGTGCCGATTCAGCGATCTTCCTGCGCGAGGCGAAGCGGCTCGTCGCCGAGATGGAGTCGGAGATCGCAAACGTCGACGTCACGATCATCGCGCAGAAGCCGAAGCTCGCGCCGTTCCGCGACGCGATGCGTGACAACATCGCGAAGCTGCTCGATCTCCCGCCCGGACACGTGAATGTGAAAGCGACGACGACCGACCATCTCGGCTTCATCGGCCGCGGCGAAGGGATCTGCGCGATGGCCATCGTCGCCATCGCCAAGGATCTCGGTACGTCGCCCATCGAGGGAGCGCTGTAGTGACCGTCCGCGTTCGTTTCGCGCCGTCGCCCACCGGACATCTGCATGTCGGCGGGGCGCGGACCGCGATCTTCAACTGGCTCTTCGCCCGCCGGCACGGCGGCAAATTCATCATCCGCGTCGAGGACACCGACCAGGCGCGCTCCACGCGCGAGTCCGAGACGATGGTGCTCGAGGACCTGCAGTGGCTCGGGCTGAAATGGGACGAGGGCCGAGGCGAGAAGCTGCCGCACACGCCATACCGGCAGTCGGAGCGCACCGATCTCTACGGCACGGTCGCGCAGCAGCTTCTCGCCTCGGGAGTTGCATACCGCTGCTTCTGCACCGAGGAGATGCTCGAGGCGAAGCGGAAGCAGGCGGAAGTCGACGGACGTCCGCCGCACTACGACCTCACCTGTTTCCGGCTGTCGGCGCAGGAAATCTCGGCGCGGCTGAACATGTGGACGCCGTTCGCGCTCCGCTTCCACGTTCCTGACGATGGTGACGTCACGATCGACGACCTCATTCGCGGCGAGGTGACCTGGAAGCGCGAGTCGCTCGGCGATTTCATCCTCGTCCGGTCCGATGGTTTGCCGACGTACAACTTCTCCGTCGTCGTCGACGATCACGAGATGGAGATCACGCACGTCATTCGCGCCGAGGAGCATCTGACCAACACGCACCGGCAGGTGCTCATCTATCGAGCGATGCAGTGGGACATCCCGCAATTGGCGCACGTCTCCCTGATCCTCGGGCCGGACCGGAGCAAGCTGTCGAAGCGGCATGGCGCGACTTCGGTCTCACAGTACGCCGACGATGGGTTCCTGCCGGAGGCGATGGTCAATTACCTGACGTTGCTCGGCTGGTCGGCGCCCGACGGCCGCGACGTGTTTACGACGGAGTACTCGATCGAGCATTTCTCCCTCGATCGCGTCAATTCGTCACCCGCCGTGTTCGATCATCAGAAGCTCGACTGGCTGAACGGGCAGTACATCCATGCGATGAGCGCGACGGAGCTGCTGCCGCGCGTACGGCCCTTCTTCGATACACCGTGGCTGGCGGAAGGGATCGAGCTCGTGAAGACGAGCGTCACGCGCCTCACGCAGTTCGCGGAGGCGCTGCGATTCGTGCGCGAGTACGCCCCGGCGAGCGTCGAGCGGCCGTTCGCGGAGGCGCTCCTGCATGAGCTGAGGACGAACGGAACGCCGGTCGACGAAGCGAGCTACAAGGCGTTCGTGGAGCGCGTGAAGACCGCGACCGGCGCGAAAGGGAAGACGCTCTTCATGCCGCTGCGGCTCGCGCTGACCGGCGTCGATCACGGTCCCGAGCTCGTCCGGATGATCCCGCTGCTGCAACACGCCAGCGAGTCCGATCCGACGGTCCTCTCGCCGCTGCAACGGGTCGAGCGATGTATCGCCTGATTCGCGATCTCCTCTTCCGCCTCGACGCCGAATCGGCGCACGAGCTCGCGGTTGAGCAGATGATCCGCCTGCAACGGATCCCGATCGCGTTGCGTGCGATCGCGCGTCTCTGCGATGCGCGCGCGACCCCCGTGACGCTCCTCGGCAAGACGTTTTCCAATCGCATCGGCATCGCCGCCGGCTTCGACAAGAACGCCACGATGATGCCGTTCCTGGCGGCGCTCGGCTTCGGCTTCCTCGAGGTCGGCACGGTGACGCTCCATCCGCAGCCCGGTAATCCGCGGCCGCGGATGTTTCGCTATCCGCCGCATCAGGCGATCATCAATCGGATGGGATTCAACAACGACGGTGCCGATGCAGTCGCGGAGCGGCTGAAGGCGTGGGATCGCCGCATTCCGACGCTCGTGAACATCGGTAAGAACCGCGAAGTCCCGCTCGATGCGGCGGCCGATGCGTACGCGGCGTGTGCCGCCAAACTCGCGCCGCATGCCGATGCTGTCGTCGTCAATCTCTCATCGCCGAATACGCCGTCATTGCGCGAGCTGCAACGGCCGGAGCACCTCGAGCGCATTCTCGATGCCGTCGGACCGGCGCTCGTGAAGATCGCTCCGGACGTCGACGATGTGATGCTCGGCGAGATCTGCGATGTCTGTTCACGCCGTTCGCGAGGGATGATCTGCACGAACACGACGATCGACCGGCCGTTCGCGTCGCACGAGGCTGGTGGATTGTCGGGACGCCCGTTGATGAAGAAATCGACCGACATCCTGGCGGCAGTGCGAAAGCGCGTCGGGCCGCAGTTTCCGCTTATCGGCGTCGGTGGCGTCTTCACCGCCGATGACGTCCGTGCCAAGCGCGACGCGGGAGCAGACCTCGTGCAGATCTACACGAGCTTCATTTACGAAGGGCCTGCGTTGCCGCGGAGGCTCGCTCGGGCATGATCATCTACGGCGTCAATCCGGTGCTCGAGGCGGTCCGTGCTCATCCGCAGCGGATTCACTTCATCGCCATTGCGCGCGAGCAGTCGGCGCGGCATCAGCGGCTGATCGGCGAGGCGAAGCAGGCGGGCGTTTCCGTCCGCGTCGTCGGCGCCGAGCAGGTCGACCGGATGGCAGGACGCGGCGTGCACAACGGCGTCGCTGCAGACATCGCCGAGAGCGGCTACGTCGATTTCGACGACGCAATCGAGGGCGCGCACTTTGTCGTCATCCTCGATGGCATCACCGATCCTCAGAACTTCGGCACGATCCTCCGCGTCGCGGACGGTTTCGGTGTCGACCTCGTGGTCACGCCGGAACATGAGAGCGTCGGCCTCACGCCGGCCGCGGTCAAAGCGTCGGCAGGTGCTTCCGAATGGGTGCCGGTGGCGCGCGTGACCAACCTCGCCCGTGCGATCGAAGCGCTGCAGAAGAAAGAGTTCTGGGTTTACGCGGCGGCCGCGGGCGGCGATCGCCCCGATCAGATCGACTTCCGCGGCAACGTCGTGATCGTCCTTGGGAACGAGGGGAAAGGTGTGCGCCGGAATGTGCTCGACCACTGCGATCGCGTGGTCACCATCCCGATGACCGGCCACGTCGACTCGTTCAATGTGGCGACGGCGGCGGCTGTGCTCTTCTACGAAGTGCGACGCCAGCAGTCGCAATGAACGCGAGTAGTGAGATCCACGCGCTGGCGATGACCACCGGATTGCGATAGCGCAACTCGATGTGGTGCCGGCCGCCTTCGACGACCAATCCCTGGAATCCCACGTTCGCCCGCAGGAGAGCCGCTGGCTTCCCGTCGATCGTCGCCGCCCAGTACCTGTGCGGCGTGATGGCGAGCACCAGGAATCCTCGTCCCGCCGATTCCGCCGATTCAACATCGAGCTCGATGCTATTCGCGCTCTCGTGCGCACGGATCACGCGTCCCGGTGCCGGCGGGAAAGCGGTTGCCGTGAACGCCGTGTCGATCGGAAAGAGCTCGTTCGACAGAATCTTTTGCGCGACTTCTTCGGCATTACGCGCGGCGACGAGCTGTCGCGCGAAGTAAAAGCGTCCCGCATTTCGCAGCCGTGAGAACGCTACCGGAGCGATCTGATCGAACCGCCGCGGATCGGCGATGACCTGCGGATCCATCGGAATGAGCGTGCTGACATGAGTCGCGCCGCCCATCGCCAGCACCAGCGGCATGCGGTCGGGACGCGATCGGCGCACGCGATCGAGCAGGTTGTCGTACTCGATCGTCGGGACGAGCTTCGTCTTGTCAGGATCGAAGTCGGCGAGGCCTTCGAAGCCCCAGATGTTCTCGCCGTAAGGCAGCAGACCGTTGCGCAGAATCCACGACCTGATGCCGACCGGTAGCGGCGGCTGCGGTTCGGTGCGACGCTGCCAGTCGGCGTGGCTGTAGATCCGCACCGGCTGCGGCTCTTTCGCCAGCGCGAGGGCGGCGGGCGGTGGCGTGTAGTAATCAGCGGTGATCCTCGGCATCACGCGATCGACGCGAATGCCGACGTCGACGATCACGATCAGCATGACGATCGCAACCCGCAAAGGCGGGGAGACTCGCTCTGCTGCAAAGATCAGGGTTATCGCTGCGGCGATTGCGAGACTGGTCAGCATTCCGGTCTGGAAGCGCGCTGACAGATCGGAATCGATCGCCGGAAGGCGCCAGAACGTCGCAAAAATCCCGTCGAACCCCGGTAGCCAGGTGATGGCAGCCAGCACCGCCGTTACGCCCGCAAGGACCGCCGCGACGATCGCGCACGTGCGTCGGAACGTCGCGTCACGCGCCGCTTCCTCGGCGGCTACCGCGGCGAAGACCGCGAAGGCGAAGATGGCCGTGACGAAGAACTTCTCCGGATAGCGCAGCGAGCGAAACCCCAATCGATACATCAGCACGAACAGCGGGCCGGTGGCGGCCAGATAGCTGACCAGTGCCACGGCACCGACGAACGCCGCCCCCCGGAGTCGGCGGATGAATCCGGCGATCACGAGAATCGTGACCATCAACCCCGGATAGAGACTCAGAAACAGAGGTGTCTGCTGCTCCGGGTAGAGGCGCGCGACACCCCAGAAAAAGTACGCCTCGGAGCTGGCCGAAGCGAACAACGTCGGCCAGATGATCTCGAGCGGCCGCGACGCCGGCATCGTCCAGGTGCTGGCTCTGGTCAGACTGAGGTCGTTTTCCCGGCCGGAGTCGCGCTGAAGGTCGAGGGCCGGGACGATTTGCGCCGCGCCGATGAGGATCGAGATCGCGATGACCAGTGCGGCGGCGGCTCCGCGCCGCTTGTACACGCCGTACGCCATCAGCAGCGCCCCGGCCTGGATGATCATCGACACATCGGCGGCGAGGAGGAGCAGTCCTAGGGAGATCGCGGTCAGCGCGAGGCGTCGCTGCCTAAAGAAGTACGCGATCCACGGCAGCCAAGTCGCTGAAAACAAAAAGGGAAAGAGCGAGCCGAAGGAGAGCATGAGTCCGCCGAGGGCGAAGGCGAAGGCGGCGAGCCATGCGACCCAGCGGCGGCACCCAAGCGACCGCGACAGCAAATAAAACCCGAGTGCGGCGATCGGGTAGTGAAGGATCACCTCGAGATGAACCATCGTCCGCAGATCGCCGAACGCGACCAGCCACTGCGCCGGGTAAAACACGTCATGAGCGGGATTGGCGGCCAGCGGCTGGCCGCCGGACGCGAATCGGTTCCAGAACGGGAAATCGCCGGCTCGCAGGGTGTGGGCGAGAACGGCGCGATAGGCGAAGTAGAAACGCTGGATGTCGCGGAGGTAAAGGTTGAGCCCGGCGAACAGGATATCGGAGAAAAAGAGGGTGACCGTCGCGACGAGCGTGAGCGCGGCAGCGAGCTCTTTTTTGACGCCGTTCACGCCGCCGGAGTATAGGAAATTGGAGCCTCGTCGATCGGAATAACATTCCTCTTGCCAACCGTTTGGCTCTCTGCTATAACCCGCAGTCCCTTCGGCGGCGCCGTCTAAGCTCCACCTCTGCGTAGTCGATATCAGCTGGTTCCAGCTGACGGTATCAGCCGGATGTGTCTTTGACATTTCGAAGTGTGGTGCTGGCATAGCTCAGTTGGTAGAGCAGCTGATTTGTAATCAGCAGGTCGCGGGTTCGAGTCCCGTCGCCAGCTCCAGAAGAAATACCCAAGCCGGAGAGTTGGCTGAGCGGTCAAAAGCAGCAGACTGTAAATCTGCCGGGCTACGCCCTACGGAGGTTCGAATCCTCCACTCTCCACCATTTATCTTGTACGGAAGCGCGGGAGTAACTCAGTTGGTAGAGTCACAGCCTTCCAAGCTGTTGGTCGCGGGTTCGAGCCCCGTCTCCCGCTCCAGAAGTAGAAAAAGAGCGCTCGAAGAAGGGTGCAGATGCGAGGCGGAGGGAGGAGCGGCCGCGAGGCGTAGTCAAATCTACGTTGAGCGGGCGCGACGACCGACAACGAAGCAGATGCGCCGTTATTCGAGCGCGAATTAAGCCCTCGTAGCTCAGGGGTAGAGCACGTCCTTGGTAAGGACGGGGTCACGAGTTCAAATCTCGTCGAGGGCTCCACCCGATTCAGACAGATCAGGAGTCACATCATGGCGCGCGCAGGACGCGAAATCATCACGTTGCAATGCACCGAGTGCAAGCGTCGTAACTACACCACGACCAAAAACCGGAAGACGATGACGGAGAAGTTGGAGCTCAAGAAGTTCTGCCGTCACGACCGGAAACACACGCCGCACCGCGAAACGAAGTGAGGGTAGCGCCGCGAGCGGCGCGGACACTCATCCTGAGGCGGCGCAGCCGCCGAAGGATCACGGGAATAAGTACGTTAGGCTTAGCTTTGTCAGCTACTTGCGGCGGTTCGTGGATGTCCGACACAGGCCAATAGCTCAATTGGTAGAGCAGCGGTCTCCAAAACCGCAGGTTGGGGGTTCGAGCCCCTCTTGGCCTGCCAACCCAACTCAGTCGCCAGCGGTCAGGGGCCGGTAGCCAAACGCGCACGGCGCGCGGAAGGCTGCGCCGGCCCCTGACCCTTGTCGATATCACTGGAGAGTACATGGCTGATGAAACTGGAATCGTAGCGAAGCCCAAAGCGTGGGTCGGAGGCGTCAAGGAGTTCTGGCGCGACACCACCACCGAGATGAAGAAGGTGACCTGGCCCGCGCGGCAGGAAGTGGTCGGAACGACCGTCGTCGTGATCGTCGCCACCGTCGTCTTCGCCGTCTTCCTCTGGGGCTGTGACATCGTCTTCTACAAGGCCATCGACTTTCTCTTCACCAAGTTCGGAGCAGGCGTCTAAATGGTAGAAGCCGGCCAGAAGCAGTGGTACATCGTCCACACCTACTCCGGGTTCGAGGATCGGGTGAAGGAGACTCTCACTCAGCGCATCGAGGCTCTCGGCATGCGCGAGAAGTTCGGTGAGATCAAGATCCCGACCGAGACACTCGTGGAGATGAAGGGCGGGAAGAAGCGCGAAGTGCAGCGCAAGTTCTTTCCCGGCTACATCCTCGTCGAGATGGAGATGTCGGACGACGCCTGGCATCTGGTCAAGAACACGCCGAAGGTCACCGGCTTCGTCGGCACCGGCAAGAAGCCGACGCCGCTGACCGAGGAAGAAGTCAATCAGATCCTTGCCCAGGTCGTCACCACCAAGGAAAAGCCGAAGCCGAAGCACGTTTACGAGCACGGTGAGCACGTTCGCATCATCGATGGTCCGTTCACCAACTTCACCGGTGTGGTGGAAGAAGTGAACCTCGACCGCAACACGCTCAAGGTGATGGTCACGATCTTCGGGCGCTCCACGCCCGTGGAGCTCGACTTCCTGCAGGTGACGCGCTTCGATCCGAGCGAAGAGCAGGGCGCGGCGGCACAGAAACGATAAAAGAAATTACAGGACGTTAAATCATGGCTAAAAAGATCACCGGCTATATCAAACTTCAGATCCCTGCGGGTGCTGCGACTCCCGCTCCTCCCGTCGGTCCGGCCCTCGGCCAGCACGGCGTGAACATCATGGAGTTCTGCAAGACCTTCAACGCCAGGACGCAGGGGCAGCAGGGACTGATCATTCCGGTGGTCATCACCGTCTTCTCCGACCGCTCCTTCACCTTCATCACCAAGACGCCTCCTGCCGCCATCCTGCTGCTCCGCGCGGCGGGCATCCAGAAGGGCTCCGGCGTGCCGAACAAGAACAAGGTCGGCAAGGTGACGAAGCAGCAGGTCGAGGAGATCGCCCGCACGAAGATGCCGGATCTCAACGCCGCATCCGTCGAGGCAGCCATCAAGACCGTCGAGGGCACCGCGCGCTCGATGGGTCTCGAAGTCGAATAAACGAAATCAACTGGCGTTCCGGCGCGTGGCCGGAACAACGATCAACGTAGGAGGCATGACTCACGTCGTGCCGCTCGTACTACGGAGGTGAAATGGCCAAACACGGCAAGAAATATCGTGCAGCGGCCGAGAAGGTTGAGGAGCGCCCGTACCAGCTGGACGAAGCGTTCGCACTGCTCAAGCAGATCGCGTACGCGAAGTTCAACGAGACGGTGGAGCTCTCCATGCTTCTCGGTGTCGATCCCAAGCACGCCGATCAGATGGTCCGTGGCACGACCGTGCTCCCGCACGGCACCGGACAGACGAAACGCGTGCTCGTGATTGCACAGGGCGACAAACAGCGCGAGGCGACGGAAGCGGGCGCTGATTTTGTCGGCGGCGACGAGCTCGTAGAGAAGATCCAGGGTGGCTGGACCGACTACGACGCCGTCATCGCCACGCCGGACATGATGCGTTCGGTCGGAAAGCTCGGCAAAGTCCTCGGTCCTCGCGGACTGATGCCGAACCCGAAGACCGGCACCGTCACGTTCGACGTCGCCAAAGCTCTCCAGGAGATCAAGGCCGGTAAGGTGGAGTTCCGCGTCGACAAGACGTCGATCATCCACGTTCCGGTCGGCAAGATCTCCTTCACCGCGGACCAGCTCCACGACAACGCCTCGAGCATCATCAACGCGGTGCGCAAGGCGAAGCCGGCTGCGGCGAAAGGCAAGTACGTCCGCACCATCTACATCTCTTCGACCATGAGTCCGTCGATCGCCATCGACTCGGCCGTGGCCGAGGCGAAGGCGGAGTAAGGAGGGAACATGAATCGCGAAGAAAAAGCGGCAGTGATCTCCGAATTCTCCGAGGGGATCGGGCAGGCGACCAACGCTTTCCTGATCGACTTCAAAGGCATCACCGTTCCGCAGGTCACCGAGCTGCGCAAGCAGGTTCGTGAGTCCGGATCGAGCTACGTCGTCATCAAGAACACCCTCGCTCTGATCGCGGTGAAGGACTCGCCGCTCACTCAGATCAAGGACAAGTTCACCGGCATGACCGCGATCGCCTACAACACGACCGACGCGGTCATCCTGGCCAAGGCGCTGACGAAGTTCGCCAAGGACGTCCCGGCGGTCCAATTCAAGGGCGCCTTGCTCGACGGCCAGATCGTGCCGGCGACCGAGATTCAGAACATCGCGAATCTCCCGTCCCGCCCCGAGCTCGTGTCCAAGCTGCTGTACCTGATGCAGCACCCGATCCGGGGACTGGTCACGGTCCTGTCGGCGAACATCCGCAACCTCGCGGTTGTCCTCGACCAGGTGGCCAAGCAGAAGAGCGGCGGAGCCGCAGAAGAAGCAGCACCGACTGAATAAATAGATGGCGCGGGCTTCGGCTCGCCAGAGATTGAACGAACAACGAATACTTTTGGAGGCTGAAATGGCTATTTCGACTGAAGATTTCGTGAAGCAGATCGAGGTGATGTCGGTCCTCGATCTTTCCAACCTCGTGAAGGCTCTCGAAGAGCGCTTCGGTGTGTCCGCGGCTGTGGCTGCCGCTCCGATGGCGGCTGCCGGCCCGGCGGCCGCGGCTGCCCCGGTTGAGGTTCAGACCGAGTTCACGGTCGTCCTCAGCGAGGTCGGCGAGAAGAAGATCAACGTCATCAAGGCAGTCCGCGAGGTCACCTCGCTCGGCCTGAAGGAAGCGAAGGACCTCGTCGAGGGCGCTCCCCAGACCGTGAAGGAAAACGTCTCGAAGGAAGAGTCCGAGAAGATCAAGAAGGTCTTCGAAGACGCCGGCGCCAAAGTCACGATCAAGTAATTCCTTTTGGTCCCCTCTCCCCGTTTCGGCGGGGAGAGGGGTGCCGAAGGCGGGGTGAGGGACGCGTCTTGCGTCACACCCACGCGGGCGGGGCAGGAATGCCTCGTCCGGTTTTTCGTTTCACAAAGATGTCTATCGGGTAGAGAGGGGGGGAGCGGCCCTCTCATCAGTTCCCGACCTCCTGCAAGTCACCACGCTGCGTTAGCCTGCGCGTGGCCCTGCCTGTCGTAGCCACACCACAATGCAAGGAGTCCACGTAATGAACGGTTCGATGCCCAAACAGGAGCCGGTTCGCCACGATTTCTCCAAAATCCGGAGTTATATGGCGCTGCCGAACCTGATCGACGTGCAGCGCAAGTCGTACGAACGGTTCCTGCAGATGAACCTCCTCCCCGAAGAGCGTGAGGACACCGGCCTGCAGTCGGTCTTCACCAGCGTCTTTCCCTTCAGCGATTTCCGGGAGACCTGTTCGCTCGACTTCGTCAAGTTCGCCATCGGTAACTGGGAGTGCAAATGCGGTCAGCTGAAGGGTCTCGAGCACCTGCGCATGACCTGCGCGAACTGCGGCTCGAAGATCATCACCGACCACCCGCACGAAGAGACCGTCGGCTGCCCCAACTGCGGCGTGATCAACAAGAATCGCGTCGAAGTCTTAGGTCATGCCGCGCTCCCGGTCGACCTGCAGATGAAGTACTCGGTCGAGGAGTGCCAGGAGCGCGGCATGACCTACAGCGTTCCGCTGAAAGTCACTTTCCGCCTCTTCGTCTATGACAAGGATCCCGACACCGGCGTCAAGCACATGCGCGACGCGAAGGAAGAGGAGGTCTTTTTCGGTGACATCCCGCTGATGACCGAGAACGGTACCTTCATCATCAACGGTACCGAGCGCGTCATCGTCAGCCAGCTCCACCGCTCCCCCGGCGTCTTCTTCACGAAGGAGTCGGCGCACACCTTCCTCTCCAAGATCATCCCGTACCGCGGCTCCTGGGTGGAGTTCGAGTACGACCAGAAGAACATCCTCTACGTCCGCATCGACCGCAAGCGCAAGTTCCTCGGCTCGGTCTTCCTCCGCGCGCTCGGCCTGACCACCGACGAAGAGATCCTTCGCCAGTTCTACACGCCGATCAAGGCGCACCTGAAGGAAGACAGCGTCGAGCTCTCGTTCGACAAGCGCGTCCTCGATCAGGAAGAGGCGAAGGACCGTCACTCGGTCCGCGGACGCCGCACGGTCCGCACCGTTTTCGCCGGCATCAAGCTCGACCAGAAGATGGCCGATCAGCTGACGAAGACCAACACCGCGTCGGCGAAGGTCGAAGCGAACGCGCTCGACAAGGCCGCGTTCCTCAGCGACGTCGTCGACACGAGCACCGGCGAAGTCCTCTTCGAGTCGGGTGAGAACGTTCCGGCCGATTGGGCCGACGTCCTCCGCTCGCACGGCGTCGAGGACGTGGACGTCATCTTCCCCGAGTGGGATCTCGTCAGCGACATCCTGCTCAACACCGTCCGCAAGGACACCTCGAAATCGTTCGAGGCCTCGATCATCGAGATCTACCGCCGCATGCGCCCGGGCGATCCTCCGACGCTGGAGTCGGCCAAGGCGCTGTTCGAAGGGATGTTCTTCGATGCGCGCAAGTACGACTTCTCGCGCGTCGGACGCTTCAAGTTCAACATCAAGCTCGATCTCGAATCGCCGGTCACGCAGAAGACGATGACGCCGGAAGACTTCTACGTCGTCATCAACTACCTGCTCCGCCTCCGCAAGGACGTCGGCCGCGTCGACGACATCGACAACCTCGGCAACCGCCGCGTCCGCGCGGTTGGCGAGCTGCTCGAGAACCAGTTCCGCATCGGTCTCGTCCGCATGGAGCGCGCGATCAAGGAAAAGATGTCGGTGCATCAGGACATCGATTCCGCGATGCCGCACGACCTGATCAACTCCAAGCCGGTCATCGCCGCGATCAAGGAGTTCTTCGGATCGTCGCAGCTCTCGCAGTTCATGGATCAGACGAATCCGCTCTCCGAGGTCACGCACAAGCGCCGTCTGTCGGCCCTTGGACCAGGCGGTCTCTCTCGCGAGCGCGCCGGATTCGAAGTGCGCGACGTTCATCCGACGCACTACGGCCGCATCTGCCCGATCGAGACGCCTGAAGGTCCGAACATCGGCCTCATCTCGTCGCTCGCGTGCTACGCGCGCATCAACGAATACGGTTTCATCGAGTCGCCGTACAAGAAGGTCAGCGACGGCCGCGTCCTCGATCACTACCGCGTGGTGAAGGTCGGCGACACCACCTTCCAGCTCGGCCAGATCGTCGAGAAGCGCGAGCTGCAGAAGGCCAACACCTCGATCGCCAAGGACAACGCTGCCGCCGCAAAGAAGAAGGGAATGCTGCAGTCGGCCGAGGCCGAGCCGTACGCGTTCTATCTCTCGGCGTGGGATGAGGAGCGCTACACCATCGCGCAGGCGAACGTGATCATGGACGAGGAAGGCAATCTCGTTCACGACCGCGTCATCGCGCGCCAGTCGGGCGACTTCGTCTCCATCGAGAAGGAGAAGGTCGACTTCATCGACGTCTCTCCGAAGCAGCTCGTCTCCGTCGCCGCCTCGCTCGTTCCGTTCCTCGAGAACGACGACGCGAACCGCGCGCTGATGGGCGCGAACATGCAGCGCCAGTCCGTTCCGCTGCTCCGTACCGACTCGCCGCTCGTCGGCACCGGCATGGAAAACGTCGTCGCCCGCGATTCCGGCGCCGTCGTCATCTGCAAGCGCGGCGGCGTGGTCGACCTCGTCGACTCCAACCGCATCATCGTCCGCGTCGAGTCTGAAGACGTCGAGACCGGTGAGACGAAGGAGTTCGGAGCCGACATCTACCAGCTCGTGAAGTTCAAGCGCTCGAACCAGAACACCTGCATCACGCAGAAGCCGATCGTTCGTGAAGGACAGCGCGTCCGCAAGGGCCAGGTTCTGGCCGACGGTCCCTGCACCGACGCCGGCGAACTGGCTCTCGGCCGCAACATCCTCGTCGCCTTCATGCCGTGGCGCGGCAACAACTTCGAGGACGCGATTCTCGTCTCCGAGAAGCTGGTGAAAGACGACTACTACACCTCGATCCACATCGAAGAGTTCGAGATCGAAGCGCGCGACACCAAGCTCGGTCCCGAGGAAATCACACGAGACATCCCGAACGTCAGCGAGTCCGCGCTGAGAGATCTCGATGAATCAGGCATCATCCGCATCGGCGCCACGGTCAAGCAGGGCGACATCCTCGTGGGCAAGGTCACGCCGAAGGGCGAGACGCAGCTCACGCCGGAAGAGAAGCTGCTCCGCGCGATCTTCGGTGAGAAGGCCGGCGACGTTCGCGACGCCTCGCTCAAGACGCCTCCGGGCATCGAGGGCACCGTCGTCGACGTGAAGATCTTCTCTCGCAAGGGCGTCGAAAAGGACGCTCGCGCCAAGTCGATCGAAGAGGGCGAGATCGAGCGGATGAATCGCAACATCCAGGACGAGATCCGCATCATCACCGATGCCCGCAACAAGAAGATCTCAGAGGCGCTCAGCGACAAGAAGCTGCAGCGCGACGTGGTCGACTTCAAGACCGGCGACACGCTCGTCCGCAAGGGCGAAGCCGCGGAGCGCGAGACGATCAACCGTCTTTCCCGCCGCGAGCTCCTGGCGCTGCCGGTCGACGAAGAGACGCGCGAAGTGATCCGCATGCTCGTCGAGCGTTCGGAGAATCGCGTGCGTGTCCTCGAGAAGAAGGCCGAAGAGCGCCGCGAGGATCTGGAGAAGGGTGACGAGCTTCCCCCGGGCGTCATCAAGATGATCAAGGTTTACGTCGCCATGAAGCGCAAGCTGTCGGTCGGCGACAAGATGGCCGGACGCCACGGCAACAAGGGCGTCATCAGCCGCATCCTCCCCGAGGAGGACATGCCGTACATGCCGGACGGCACGCCGGTGGAGATCGTGCTCAACCCGCTCGGCGTTCCGTCACGCATGAACGTCGGTCAGATCCTCGAGACGCACCTCGGATGGGCCGCGCGCTCGCTCGGTCTCTACTTCTCCACGCCGGTATTCGACGGCGCGATGGAGTCGGAGATCAAGCTCCAGCTCAAGGCCGCCGGTCTGCCCAGTGACGGCAAGACCGCGCTCTACGACGGTATGACCGGCGAGAGGTTCGAGCAGCAGGTCTGCGTCGGGTTCATCTACATGCTCAAGCTTTCGCATCTCGTCGACGACAAGATTCACGCTCGTTCGATCGGACCTTACTCGCTGATCACGCAACAGCCCCTGGGCGGTAAAGCTCAATTCGGCGGCCAGCGCTTCGGAGAAATGGAAGTGTGGGCTTTGGAGGCTTACGGCGCCGCGTACACGCTGCAGGAGCTGCTCACCTCGAAGTCGGACGACGTCGAGGGGCGCTCCAAGATCTACGAGGCCATCGTCAAGGGTGAGGTTCCGGATGATCCGGGTCTGCCCGAGTCGTTCAACGTCCTCGTCCGCGAGCTCCAGTCGCTCTGCCTCGATGTGGAGCTGCTGAAGGAGTAGGCCAATGCGGAGAAAAGTCACGATGCTGTCGCGTATGCCCAACTCCGATTGCCGTGCCTGTCACGGCATGGGAGCCATCCGCATGACCGTGCACTTTCACACAGGCGATTCGGAATTCGAAGCACCCTGCTGGGAGTGCTACGGCAACGACATCAAAGTGAACTTCCCGCGGCCGAAGTCGACCGACAACTAATGCAACCGTGTAGGACAGGCGCCCTCGCCTGTCCGCTGGAGGCGCAAATTGGAAAGCTTTAACGCACTATTTCAGCCGGCCCGGCAGCAGCCGACTAATGACTTCAATGCCATCAAGATCTCCCTTGCCTCGCCGGAGAAAATCCGGTCCTGGTCGTACGGCGAAGTAACCAAGCCGGAGACGATCAACTACCGCACGTTCAAGCCGGAGCGGGACGGCCTCTTCTGCGCGAAGATCTTCGGCCCGATCACCGACTGGGAATGCCTCTGCGGCAAGTACAAGCGGATGAAGCACCGCGGCGTCATCTGCGACAAATGCGGTGTCGAAGTCACGAAGTCGAAGGTCCGCCGCGAGCGCATGGGACACATCGAGCTCGCCTCGCCGGTCTCGCACGTCTGGTTCTTCAAGGGCCTGCCGTCGCGCATCGGCCACCTGCTCGACATCTCGCTGCGCGATCTCGAGCGCATCCTCTACTTCGAGTCGTACGTGGTCATCGATCCGGGCGATCTGTCCGGCGTGATCAACGAGAAGGAACTGCTGACGGAAGAGCGCTTCCGCGAGCTTCGCGGTCAATACGGCGACGTCTTCGTCGCCAAGATGGGCGCCGAGGCGATCAAGGAACTGCTCCGCCGCGTGAATGTCGAAGAGCTCAGCGATGAGCTTCGCCTCATCATGCGCACCGAGACCTCGCAGATCAAAAAGCTGAAGGCCGCCAAGCGGCTCAAGGTCGTCGACGCCTTCCGCAAGTCCGGTCATCGTCCCGACTGGATGATCCTCGACGTCATCCCGGTCATTCCGCCCGAGCTCCGTCCGCTCGTTCCTCTCGACGGCGGCCGCTTCGCGACGTCGGATCTGAACGATCTCTATCGCCGCGTCATCAACCGCAACAACCGCCTCAAGAAGCTGCTCGAGCTCCGCGCGCCAGACGTCATCGTGCGCAACGAGAAGCGCATGCTGCAGGAAGCGGTTGACGCGCTCTTCGACAACGGCCGCCGCGGCCGCGTGCTCAAGGGCTCGAACAACCGCCCCCTGAAGTCGCTCTCCGACACCCTCAAGGGCAAGCAGGGACGCTTCCGTCAGAACCTGCTTGGCAAGCGCGTCGACTACTCCGGCCGTTCGGTCATCGTCGTCGGCCCCGAGCTCAAGCTCCATCAGTGCGGTCTGCCGAAGAAGATGGCGCTCGAGCTCTTCAAGCCGTTCATCTACAACCGTCTCGAGCAGAAGGGTCTCGTCGGCACCATCAAGGCTGCCAAGGAGATGGTCGAGCTGCAGACCATCGAGGTGTGGGACGCGCTCGAGGAGGTCATCAAGGAGCATCCGGTCCTCCTCAACCGCGCCCCGACGCTTCACCGCCTCGGCATCCAGGCGTTCGAGCCGGTGCTCGTCGAGGGCAAGGCCATCAAGATCCATCCGCTCGTCTGCACGGCGTTCAACGCCGACTTCGACGGCGACCAGATGGCCGTTCACGTTCCGCTCTCGCCGAAGGCTCAGGTCGAGTCGCAGGTGCTGATGCTGGCGTCGAACAACATCCTCTCGCCCGCGAACGGCAAGCCGCTCGCCGTTCCGTCGCAGGATCTCGTCCTCGGCTGCTACTACCTCACCAAGCAGAAGGCCGGCGCGAAGGGCGAAGGCAAGACCTTCGGCAACTTCGATGACGTCATCCTCGCGCTGCAGGCGCAGGAAGTGGAGCTACTCACGCCGATCAAGGTCCGCGTTTCGGGCCGCTTCATCGACCTGACCAAGCAGTTCAACGATCAGGACGTCACGCACGCCGAGATCGAGGACGTCGAGAAGAAGCTCGTCGACACCACCGTCGGCCGCGTCATCTTCAACACCTCACTGCCCGAAGAGATCCCGTACATCAACGGTCTGATGAAGAAGAAGGCGTTGCAGGAGCTCGTCAACTTCGCCTTCATCAACTTCGGCAACGATCTCACCGTGAGCATGCTCGACTCGCTCAAGGAGCTCGGCTTCCTCTACGCGACCAAGGCCGGCGTCTCCATTGGCGTCGACGACATGGTCATCCCGGCGAAGAAGGGCGAGATCGTCGATGGCGCCCGTAAGTCGGTGCTCGAAGTCGAACGTCAGCGTCTCGACGGTGCCATCACCGCCGGTGAGCGCCACAACAAGATCATCGACATCTGGCATCGCGCCACCGAGAACGTCTCGGACGAGATGTTCAGCGACATGCGTCAGGCCGAGCAGAAGAGTGGCGAGTTCAACCCCATCTTCATGATGGCCGACTCCGGCGCTCGTGGATCGAAGGAACAGGTTCGCCAGCTCGCCGGTATGCGCGGACTAATGTCCAAGCC
>Ga0193696_1000003_pt1 | contig 133976 bp, 115 predicted proteins | sample L3m1metaG_FD_145074 | JGI IMG/M metagenome (GOLD analysis project Ga0193696, IMG submission 145074) | Soil microbial communities from a riparian zone of the East river system, Colorado, United States - L3m1 | ecosystem: Environmental > Terrestrial > Soil > Riparian zone | place: USA: East... | reverse complement strand
CCTGCGCGATCGCGGCAGCGAGCCGCAGGTCAAGACCGACGGCACGAGCGTGCGCGTCACCTACGGAGTGCTGCGATGAACATCGACTACGCGAACCTCGAGGACAACCTCGTCGACGGCACGTTCCGCATGAACCTGCAGCTCGAGCTCGTCGACGGATTTCGCGACATCATCGATTCTGGGGAGCGGCTGCCGACCGCATCGCACTACGCGTCGCAGATCGCGGAGATCGTGAATCGCAATGCCCAGCCGCCGCTCAACGCGGACATGTCGTTCAATCTCTACCAGGAGATTCTGCTCGCGGTCGAAGGGGCGCGTGCGTCGGTGCTCGACGAAGAATAAACTCGCCGCGTGCGGCACAAGCTCCGTAGCTCGTATCCCGCCCTCTCGTCGTTCGCCACCACCGGTGGTTGAGCGTGCAAGCTGGGTCAGGATGACCTGCGTTCCGTTCTCTCCAAGGTTCCCGCTCCGGACGGGATCGGGGACCTTCTCGTCGGTCACTCCACGAACGACGACGCGGCCGTGCTGCGCATCAGCGGCGATCAGGCGATCGTCGAAACCGTCGACTTCTTCACGCCGATCGTCGATGACCCGTATCTCTTCGGCGCCATTGCCGCTGCAAACTCCGTCTCCGACATCTACGCGATGGGCGCAACCCCGATCCTCGGGCTCGCGATCGCCGCGTTTCCGACCGACAAACTCCCGCTCGAGACGCTGCAGGAGATCCTTCGCGGCGGCGCGGAGAAGGCCGCCGAAGCAGGATTCCCGGTCGCCGGAGGGCACACCATCATCGATGACGTGCCGAAGTACGGGCTGGCGGTCACCGGCATCATTCAGATCGACAAGCTCGTGCGGAACTCGACGGCGAAAGCGGGCGATTCGCTCTACCTCACCAAGCCGATCGGCAACGGCATTCTCATCAGCGCACATCGCGGACTGAGCGGAAAGAAACTGCTGCGACGCGCGCAGCCGCCCGATCTCGATGAAGCGATCGACTGGATGACGACGCTCAATCGCGACGTGGCGAAGGTGATGGTCGAGGTCGGCGTGAATGCCGCGACCGACGTGACCGGCTACGGCCTCATCGGGCACCTGCTCGAGATGTGCACCGGCTCGCATGTCGGAGCGGAGCTGCGCGTCAGCGCGGTGCCGCTGCTGAAAGGCGCACGCGAATATCTCGAGCGCGGTTTCCGCCCCGCGGGGACCGAGCGCAACGTCGAGACGTTCCGCAGACGGGTCGAGTCGTCGGTGAGCGAGACCGATCTCACATTGATGTGCGATGCCCAGACGAGCGGCGGTCTTCTGATCGCGGTCTCGCCGAAGAACGAACAGGCGCTCGAGGAGCGGTTCCGGGAAGGCGGCCTGTTCTATGCAAAGATCGGGAGAGTGAATGACCGCGATTCGGTCGTGACTCTCACCGACTGAGGAGAACGAAATGGCGAATGATGAGCTGCCGTATCAGAGCATCCAGTCTGACGACGGCACGACGTGGGTCGAGATCACCAGCGTCGGCACCGATGACGAAGCCCGTCTGCTGCAGGGCTTCCTGGAAGCGGAAGGAGTTCCGGCGCAGATCGAGAACGTCAAGTTCAGCATGGAGCCGATCAACTTCGGCGCGATGGGTGACATCCGCATCTACGTTCCTTCCGAAGACGAGCAGCGTGCGGGCGAGATGCTGCGCAAGCGGAACGCCGACTACGACAAGCTCGACGATGACGACGAGACGCTCGTCACGGACGAAGGCCCCGCGGACATCGCCGACGACGCGCAGACGGAGCCGGAAACCGAGTGACGACCGAACCTCCCCCGCAGGAACCGGAGCCGCCGCAGTCCGAGCCGTTGCCTCGCTGGATTCCGGTGATGATCGGCGCGGTACTGGTGGCGATGGCCGGTCTCGCGGTCTACACCGGCATGCGGTATCACGAGTCGGGGAACACCTTCACCAACATCGTGAAGCCGCGCCGTGTCACCGGTCCGGCTCCCGCCGCCGCGCCGCCGGGTGAGCCGCAACCGGGCGCCTCTCTCGTCTACCCGGGCGAAGATGCCGCGAATACGCCGAACGCGAACGCGCCGGTGACCGGACGCGCGCGCGCCGAGATCACCGGCGGCGGCACCGCCGGCGTGCAGTCGACGCTGCGCATGACGGCGCGGCGCGGCATGATCCTCCTGGTCGATCCGGACGACGCCATGGTCTACGTCAACGATCTGCTGATCGGACAGGCGAATCAGTTCGACAAAACGGACGAGGTATACGACTTCCCCGCGCCCGGCAGCTACACGATCCGCATCAGTGCACCCGGCTATCACGACCGGCAGTTCATAGTGACGGCTGCTGATAACGCGACAGGGGAAGTGGCCAAGATATCGACGACCCTAGTGAAAGAGTAGGCGTGAGTTCAGGCTAGGCCAACAAGCGCTGCGGGCCGGGCCCGCCCGCCGGAGGCGCTCTCGTCGTTCCCCTGGCCTAGTGCGCCGCGGCCTGCTGCTCCTTGGCCTTCTTCGACTCCGTGATGATCTTCTCCTGCAGGTTGCGCGGCACTTCCTCGTAGTGGGACATCTCCATGTGGAAGCTGCCGCGGCCCTGCGTGACGGAGCGAAGCGTCGAACCGTATGTCAGCATCTCCGACATCGGGACGCGTGCGTGGATCGTCTGCATATCCTCTTCGGCGTCGACGCCTTCCACGCGGCCGCGCCGCGAGTTGAGGTCGCCCATGATGTCGCCGACGTACTCCGACGGCGCGCTGATGTCGACGTGCATGATCGGCTCGAGCAGAGTCGGGCGGGCGTTCGTCATCGCCTCCTGATACGCCAGTGAACCGGCGATCTTGAACGCCATTTCCGACGAGTCGACGTCGTGATACTGGCCATCCTTCAGGCGGACCCGGAAGTCGACCATCGGATAGCCGGCGAGGAAGCCCTTCGTGCGCGCGTCCTGAATCCCCTTCTCCACCGCGGGGATGTACTGGCGCGGAATCGAGCCGCCGAAGATCTCATCGACGAACTCGAAGTCGGCGCCGCGCGGAAGCGGCTCCACCGTGATCTTGCAATCGGCGAACTGACCATGTCCGCCCGACTGCTTCTTATGGCGGCCATGTGCGTCGGCCGGCTTGGTGATCGTTTCGCGGTACGGCACCTTCGGCGGATGGAGGATCACGTCAACGCCGTACTTCTTGTGCAGCTTCGACACGACGATCTCCACGTGCAGCTGTCCCTGTCCGGAGAGGAGGAACTCCTTCGTCTGCGGATCGCGGGCGAAGCGGATCGATGGATCTTCCTCGATGATGCGCGCGACGGCGACGCCGAGCTTGTCCTCATCGCCGCGCGCCTTCGGCTCGACCGCGAACGCGATCGCCGCCTCGGGGAACGCGATGTGGTCGATCACGATCTGATGATCCTTCGCCGACAGCGTGTCGCCGGTATGCGTGTCCTTCAGTTTCGCCACGGCGCCGATGTCGCCCGCCTTCAGCTCCGTCACCGGGATCTGCTGTTTTCCCTGCAGAACCTGCAGTTTGCCGATCCGCTCTTCGTGGTCCTTCGTAGTGTTCCAGTACGCCGTATCGGATTTGAAGGTCCCGGAGTAGACGCGGAAGAGAGAGACGCGTCCGGAGAAAGGGTCGGAGAACGTTTTGAACACCAGCGCGGAGGGGAAGGCCTCGGGCCGGCGATCGAACGTGAGCTTCTCGCCCTTCTTGTCGGTGCCGTCGAGCGTCTTCACTTCTTCCGGCGACGGCAACAGGTTCACGAACGCGTCGAGGACCGCGTGACCGCCGATGTTGTGCGACGCCGACGCGAAGACGACCGGGAAGATCTGATGATGAGCGACCTCGCGCTTCAAGCCGTCGAGCAGCTCTTCCTGCGACAGGCCGCCCTGTTCGAAGAAGCGCTCCATCAGCGTGTCGTCGCCCTCGGCGACCTTCTCGATCAGCTGCTCGCGCCATTCATCGGCCGCGGTCTTGTACTCGGCCGGGATGTCGATCGTGTCGAACTTTCCCGATCCGTCGCCGGCGTATTTGATCGCCTTCATCGAGACGAGATCGACCACGCCGATGAAATCTTTTTCTTCGCCCATCGGCAGCTGGATGGGGACGGCGTTCTTGCTGAACTTCTTCTGCAGCGCGTCGAGCGTGCGCGATGCGGAGGAGCGCTCGCGATCCATCTTGTTGACGATCACCATGCGCGGGAGGCTGAACTCGTCGGCGAACTTCCACACCTTCTCCGTCGTCACTTCCACGCCGGTGACGCCGCTGACGACGATCACCGCGGAGTCGGCGACGCGCAGCGCGCTCTTCGATTCCATCAGGAAGATGCCGAATCCCGGCGTGTCGAGGAGGTTGACCTTCGTGTTCTTCCACTCCACGAACGCGAACGCGGCGGAGATGGAATGCTTACGGTCGATTTCATCCGAATCGAAATCGGTCGTCGTGGTGCCATCTTCGATCCGGCCGAGTCGCGTGGTCGCGCCGGCGTTGAACAGCAACTGCGAAACGAGCGTGGTTTTGCCCGTATCGTTGTGACCCACCACTGCGACATTGCGGATTTCCGAACCGGAGTAGACCTTCATGTGGATGACCTCGCGGAGGATTTCGTAAACGCGGCGGAGATCATAATTTAAAATGCGCGACGGGGGCGCGGCGAACCCGCAGGAGATATCATTGACGGCTCATGAGACTCCGATGGACGCCGGAGCGGACCCGAACCGCACTTCCACGCGTCGCGGAGAGCAGGTCTTGAAGCTTGGCCGATATGAGGTGGTTCGCGAGCTCGGCAAGGGGGCGATGGGTATCGTCTACCTCGCCAAGGACCCGCTCATCGGCCGGCTCGTCGCGCTGAAGACCATCCGCCCGGCCGCTCACTCCGACGACGACGAAACGCGCGAGTTCCAGCAGCGCTTCATCCGCGAGGCTCAGGCCGCCGGCATCCTCAATCATCCGGCGATCGTCACCGTGCATGACATCGGTCAGGACGAAACGACCGGCGTTTCGTTCATCGCCATGGAGTACGTCGAAGGAAACAACCTGAAGGAAGTCCTTCAGCAGGGGCGTGCGATGTCGTTCGAGCAGATCGGCGACATCGTCTCGCAGGTCGCCGACGCGCTCGACTTTGCGCACTCGAAGGGGATCATTCATCGCGATGTGAAGCCGGCGAACATCATCCTCATCGAAGGGATGCGGGCGAAGATCACCGACTTCGGGATCGCCAAGATCGCCAGCGGCGGCGCGAACCTCACCTCCACCGGCCAGTTTCTCGGTACGCCGAATTACATGGCGCCGGAGCAGATCAAAGGGACGCCGGTCGACGGCCGCACCGATCTCTTCTCCCTCGGCATCTGCCTCTATGAATTGCTCACGCGGCGCAAGCCATTCGGCGGCGACTCGCTGACGTCGATCTCCTACAAGATCGTCCACGAGCCCTTCCCGCCGCTGCACGAGATCAACCCGCAGATTCCGGATGGCTACGAAGAGGTCGTCACGAAATGTCTGGCCAAGGATCCGGCGCGGCGATATCAGCGCGGAAAAGATCTCGGCAATGCGCTGCGCGCGGTGATGCGCGGTGAGAAACCCGTAACCGAACCGGCAGAAGAAACGATGATCACTCGCCTCGATCGCGGCGAGCGGACGCCGACGATTGAAGTGCCGTTCCCCGAAGCGGATTCGGAGCCGACGCCGCCGCCGAACACCACACGCCCCGTCAGTCAGCCGGCGACTCCTGCCGCAGTTCCGCCCGCAACGGCGAAGCCGGCGGCGCGGCCGAAGGGTTTCCGCAACACGCTTTCGAATGTGCGCGTGCATCCGACCTGGGGTCGTCGCATCGCGGCACCGATCTTCCTCGCGATCACCGCCATCCTCGTGATCGGACTTCTCGCGACCGTTCTCCTGCTGCAGCGGAAGCAGGTGCCGGTATCGAAGGTCGACGTGCAGGCCGAAGCGAAGCGCGCGAAAGAGCGGCAGCTCCGAACGGCGGGGAATGCCGCGGTCCGGCAGGGACGGGTCGAGGACGCATACACCAAATTCAGCGAGCTGTTGAAGATCGCGCCCGGATCGCCGGCGATCAGCAATCTCGTGCTGAGGCTCGGCTCGATCCGGCAGCAGCAGGAGCTGAGCAATCAGCAGCTCACGCTTGCGCAGCAGAAACTGACCGAGGGCATCGCGCTCTACGACAAGAAGGATTACGCCGGCGCGATCCCGCTGCTCGAAGAGTCGTTCCACATCAATCCGAATTCCGAGGACGCGGCGAACTACCTGAAGCTCGCGCAGCAGGAATTGTCGAAGGTGGAGCAGGCGAAAGCGGAGCGTCGTTCGCAGCAGAAGAATGCGCGCAACGCGACCACGGTGCCGGCAACCGGCACGCACTCCCCGACCGGCGGCGACGGAGCGACGACTCCCGCGAACACCGCTCCGGCGCAGCTCACCACCGTATTCAATAGTCCGCTCAACGACGGCTACATCCAGGTGCGCGTGGGAAGTCAGGTCATCGTTCACGAGAACCTGTGGGAAGAAAAGGGCCGTTTCTTCCGCCGCAAGACGCCGCGCGTGGTCAACGTGACGAAAGAGATCACGCCGGCGAACACCGACATCGACATCTGGGTGGTGGTGGCCTCGATGTCGATCCAGGAGCACCACACCATCCGCCAGAACTTCCAGCCCGGCGCCACCCACAAGCTGCTGGTCAGCTACGACCAGGCTTCGAAGAAGTTCGACTACCAGATCAACTAGTGGAGTACCTCTTCTCGATTTCTGCGCGCGACGAGCTTTGGTCGGGCGGCGTGTTGATCGAGTCGCGCGCGTCGCACGGACAGGCGCGCTGCCGCGGCAACGAGATCGATGCGGCCGACGTCGCCGACGCCGTTTTGATCGAACGAGCCGAGGCGCGCATGAGCGTGATGCGTGCGATCGCGCGCGGCATGAGCGACGCGCGTGTGCGGCTGGTGGCGAGCGCGCGGCGAGTGAACGATTACGAGCGCGACGAAGCGAGCATGAGCGTCACGATCGGTGGCGTGTCGGTGGTGATCAGCCCGGGCGACCCGTTGCCCCTTCGGCTTCGCTCAGGGCAGGCTCCGGCGGGTGAGGGGCTCCCCATCGTGTGGCGCAACGGATCCGCCGCCGTTCTCCTCCACGAAGCCGCCGGGCACGCCGCGGAGCATCATCACAAAACCGAATGGCCGTCGTGGCTGACCATCCGCGACGAGCCCGATTTCACGGTCGATGATGCGGGCAACGAAACGCGTGCGATTGACCTCACGCAACACCCTCCCGCGTGCATGCGCCGCGAGTCGTTCCGCGATGTCCCGATCCCACGCATGTCGACGCTCATCGCGCGCCAGCACGATGCGCCCTGGTCGCTTCCCGACGACCGTATCGAAGTCCACCTGCTCGCCGGCGGCGCGTACGAGCCGCTCACCGGGATCGTGACGCTGTCGATCGCCGTCGCCGATCGCATCCATGAAGATGATGTGACTCCGCTCGCGCCGTTCCGGATTCGCGTCCCGCGCGAGCGCGTCGCGCGGGCGCTCGCCGGAGCGACCGGCGAGCCGCTGCGCTATCCGGGAGTCGTCTGCGCGCGCGAAGGGCAGGAGGTCGTAGTCGGATCCCTCGCGCCGCTCATCATCACCACGGAGTTGGTGTGACCGAGGTCTATCGCAAGCGAGGACGTGTCGTGCGGTACGAGCACGGGCACGTCATCCGGTCGATCGAATCGGGAGAGGCCGTCGACGATGGACGGCTGTTCCGCGCATATCCGAACCCCTCACCCGCCTTCGGCACCCTCTCCCCGCTGCCGCGGGGCGAGGGGAGTCAGGTCGTCGCGAAAATCGAGTCGCTGGTGGAGGCGCCGCTCGCGATCGAACGGCTGATCGTGTCCGAAGGAGTCGCGGAGCACGAGTGCGGCGACATTCGATGGACCGAAGAGACGAAGCGCGTGCACGTCGCCATCGCGCATCGCGCGTTGCGGGTGATCGTCGATCTCGCCGACTTCGATCTGGACGACGTGCGCCGCGCGATCGATGCGCTTTCGCGCGTGACTGCGGAACGCCCGGCGCCGCGGCGCGTGCGATTGGCGCCGAATGTCGCGGCGGCGCTGCTGCCGTCGCTCGTGGGAACGAAGGTCGTCGAGCTCTGGCAATCATCGGCGGAGCACGACGGCAAGGGATTGCCGGTCATCGAACAACGACTGACTTCCGCGCCGTGGCCGAACTGGTTCCGCCCGAGCTATCGCGCGCGGCCTGTGCGGATGCCGCTGCATCTTCGCGCGGTCGCGCCGTCCGACGACATTGATATGAGTGCGCCCGTGGCGGTTGCGCTGCTCGCGCCGGTCGCGGGAAACGTGATGCACCTGTTGTGCGTCGACGGCGACGACGTGTTCCCGGCCACCATCGCGGTCGAGCGCGTGCTCGCGTTGCGCGCGACGAATCGCTGGTACCCGTACGGCGGCGGATCGTTCGGCGCGGAGATGTTGGTCTAGAATCGGGCCGCGATGAGCATCCCCGGCCAGATCGAGTTTCTCGCCCGCGCAATCGTGAACCGGCTGGAGGATCGCGGAGTCGTGGAGTTCCGCGATGCCGAAGCGGGCATTCGCGTCGTCGAGCACGTGCTCGGCGAGAACTTCACCTCGCTCGATTTGCTGGAGCAGGAAGCGCGCGCGCGGTTGATGAAATCGGGCGATCGCGAGCCCTCCGAGGCCGAGCTGATGGAGGAGATGCGCCGGCTCGCGGTCGAGCGCAACGCCATTCTCTGATGACACTCGATCTGAAGTTGGAAGAGCTGGAGCGCCGCAAGCGGGAGAGTGAGCTCGGCGGTGGCGAGCGCCGCATCGAGCGGCAGCACAACGAAGGAAAGCTCACCGCGCGCGAGCGCATCTCGATGCTCTTCGATCCGGGATCGTTCCAGGAGCTCGACCAGCTCGTCGTGCATCGCAACAACGACTTCGGCATGGACAAGCAGCGTGTCCCCGGCGACGGCGTCGTCACCGGCTACGGCACCGTGCAGGGCCGGCTCGCGTACGCGTTCGCGCAGGACTTCACCGTCTTCGGCGGATCGCTCTCCGAGACGCACGCCGCGAAGATCGTGAAGATCATGGATCTGGCGATGAAGAACGGCGCGCCGCTGATCGGTCTCAACGACTCCGGCGGCGCACGCATCCAGGAAGGCGTCGTCTCCCTCGGCGGCTACGCCGATATCTTCCTGCGCAACACGCTCGCCTCGGGCGTCGTCCCGCAGATCTCCGCGATCATGGGGCCGTGCGCCGGCGGCGCCGTCTACTCACCCGCGATCACCGACTTCATCCTGATGGTGAAGAAGACGAGCTACATGTTCGTCACCGGTCCCGACGTCATCAAGACGGTGACGCATGAGGAAGTGACGAAGGAAAAACTTGGTGGAGCGGAGACGCACAGCCAGATCTCCGGCGTCGCGCATTTCGCCGCGGACTCCGATGAAGACTGCCTCGCCACGATCCGCGAGCTGCTGTCGTTCCTGCCGTCGAACAACATGGAAGATCCGCCGCGCGTGGCGACGAAGGACGACATCAATCGTGTCGACGCGCAGCTCGACAGCTTCATCCCCGAGTCGCCGAATCAGCCGTACGAGATCCGCGATCTGATCAAGACGATCGCGGACGAAGGGCACTTCCTCGAGGTGCATCAGAACTACGCGCGCAATCTCGTCGTCGGCTTCATCCGCCTCAACGGGCAGTCGATCGGCGTCGTCGCGAATCAGCCGGCCTTTCTCGCCGGGGTGCTCGACATCAACGCATCGCGAAAAGGGGCGCGTTTCGTCCGGGTCTGCGACGCGTTCAACGTTCCACTGCTCGTGCTGGAAGACGTTCCGGGATTCCTGCCGGGGACGGAGCAGGAGTACGGCGGCATCATCATTCATGGTGCGAAGCTGCTCTACGCGCTCGCCGAGGCGACCGTGCCGAAGATCACCGTCATCACGCGAAAGGCGTACGGCGGCGCGTACTGCGTCATGAACTCGAAGCACATCCGCGCCGACATGAACTTCGCCTACCCCACTGCCGAGATCGCGGTGATGGGAGCGGAGGGAGCGGTCAACATTCTTTATCGTGGTGCGGATGACCGCGAGGCGAAGGTGGCGGAGTACAAGGAGAAGTTCGCCAACCCGTACATCGCGGCCGAGCGGGGGTACGTGGACGAGATCATCGAGCCGCGCTTCACGCGCCGGAAGCTGATCACCGCCTTCGCCATGCTGCGAAACAAGCGCGATTCGAACCCGCCGAAGAAGCACGGCAACATACCGTTGTGAACGGCACGGACCGTTGAAGCCCGAATACGGTTTTTTGAAGGAATGAATCGGCAACCGGAGTCGCGGAAAACGCGGAAACCGTGCGGGGCGAGTCGATTAGCGACGACTCGTAACATCCCGGCAACCTGCGCCCGACTTTGCACCGGAACGGCAGCAAGTTGACACAAGCCCGGTGAGGTAAGGCGCAAACCATGCCAGATTTGTCAGTTGCTGTTACGGCGCTGTTGCAGATTTGACGGTTATGGCTATAGTAAGCGCCGCATTTCCGCATTCAGCACTCAAGTGTCGGGTTCATCTAAACCCTACGAACAACTAAGAGGAGGAACCATGGGTAAAAAGCTAATCATTAGCGCGCTCGTGTTCCTGCTGGCTGTTCCGATGGTGTTCGCTCAGTCGACCACCGCCGGCAGCTTGTCAGGATCCGTGAAAGACGCATCGGGTGGCGCGCTCCCGGGAGTCACGGTCGAACTGGCCGGATCCCAGATGCAGGGCGTCCGCACGTCGGTCACCGACGGCTCGGGCACATTCCGTTTCGTCAACGTTCCACCGGGTGAAGGCTACAAGGTCACTGCGAATCTGTCGGGCTTCGCCCCGCAGTCGAAGACCATCGCCCGCATCTATCTCGGACAGGAAGCCAACGTCGAGTTCACGATGAGGGCCGCCGTCTCCGAGGCGATCACCGTCACGGCCGAAGCACCGCTGGTCGACGTTTCGCGTACGACCACCGGTGTGAACGTCACCGCCCGTCAGTTCGAATCGCTCCCGACGGCGCGTACGTTCCAGTCGCTGACCACGATGGCGCCGGGCGTCGAGATGAACATGTCCGACACCCGCAACGCGCAGCTCGGCAACTCGCCGAACGTCGGCGCGTCGTCAGCTCCTGAGAACAACTACATCATCGACGGTCTCTCCACGACCGACGTCCGCTACGGCACGTCGGGCACCAACCTGACCATGAACTTCGTCGAAGAAGTTCAGGTCATGACCGGCGGCTACTCTGCCGAATTCGGTCGTTCGACCGGTGGCGTGTTCAACGTCATCACCAAGTCGGGCGGCAACGAGTTCCACGGCGACGTCTTCGGTTACTACAGCAGCAAGGACTGGGCGAGCGAGAACGTCGCACTGTTCAAGCGCGGTGGTTCCGAAGCCCCGAACGGCCGCACCGTCGGCGCCAGCCTTTCCGACAGCAAAGATCTCGGCGCCTCTCTCGGCGGCCCGATCATGAAGGACAAGCTGTGGTTCTTCGGCGCCTACAACCCGAGCCACCGCACCGTGCACATCGGCGCGTGGACTCCTCCCCTGGGCGACCAGCCGACCTCCTACAAGCGTGAGACCACCTTCTACGCGGGCAAGCTGACCTGGTCGGCCAACCCGAACCACAACTTCGTCTTCACCGCCTTCGGCGACCCGACGAAGGAAGAAGGCTGGCTGATCCGCGGCGTCGCCGCCACTCCGGCACTCGTCAGTGCGGCGAACCGCAAGAACGACATCGGCTCGGACAACCTCAGCGCCCGTTACACCGGTGTCATCACCCAGTCGTTCCTGGCTGAAGTGAACATCGGCCGCCACGAGCGCAACAACGACCTCGGACCGAATTCCGAGATCGGCCGCACCGTTCCGCGCCAGATCGACGAGACCAACTCGCAGCTCGCGCTCGGCGGCTTCCAGCGCACCGCGAAGGAGAAGTCGTCCCGCGATGCGTACTCCGCCAAGCTGACCAACTACTTCGGCAAGAACGAGCTCCGCTACGGCATCGACGTCGAGGCGAACAAGTACACCGCCGACACGCATGAGACCTGGTACCGCTACTTCGGCGCGACCAGCACCTCGCGCTTCCGCAACGAGTGCGTCGGCAAAACCTGCGATCAGCTCCAGGAGCGCATCTACTCCGTCGACGGTTCGGGCAAGACCACGAACAGTGCGGCGTTCCTCCAGGACCAGTGGAAGGTGAAGTCGAACCTCCAGCTGAACCTCGGCCTCCGCTACGAAGAGCAGAAGCTCACCTCCGCGCGCGGCGTCTACACCGCGGGCAGCGCGGCGGAAGTCGGCTCGCCGAAGCACATCAGCAGCTACACGATGAAGGACAACTTCGCGCCGCGTCTCGGCATCGTGTGGGATCCGAAGGACAACGGCCGTTCCAAGATCTACGGCTACGTCGGCCGCTTCTACGAGGCGATGCCTCTCGACATGAACATCCGCGCCCTCAACGGCGAGGACTACATCATCAATGACTACCAGCACGTCAGCGGCGCGCCGCTCTACTGGTACAACCCGACCGGCAACCCGGTTCCGGAATCAGTTCGCTCCGGCGCCGTTGGTGCCGCGACGGCCGGCGGCTGGACCAAGTACCGCGCCCGCCTGCTCACAGGTCTCGATGTCATCACCCCGATCGCATCGGACCTCAAGGCCCAGTACCAGGATGAGTACATCGTCGGTGGCGAGTACCAGTTCGCCAACGTCTGGAGCGCGGGCGTCCGCCTAGTCGACCGCGAGCTGAAGCGCGTCGTCGAAGACTTCGGCGTGTTCGGCGATCCGACCGATCCTCTCGCCCTCACCGGCTACGGCATCGCCAACCCGGGTGAAGGCTCCCTCGGTGGACCGTACCCGAAGCCGAATCGGTACTACCGCGCCGCGGAGTTCACCATCCAGCGCGCGTTCCGCGACAACTGGCAGCTCTACGCCTCCTACGTCTACGCGCAGGCCAAGGGTAACTACGAAGGTCTGTTCGTCTCCGGTTACGAGCAGCTCGATCCGAACATCACCGCGCTGTATGACCTCCCGTCCTTCCTCAACAACTCGGAAGGCAAGCTCCGCGCTGACAAGCCGGCGCAGATCAAGGTCCACAGCTCGTACATGTTCCCGTTCGGCCTGACCGTGTCGGAAGGCTTCTACTACTCGTCGGGTATTCCTATCTCGGCGCTCGGTCCGGACATCGAGAACGGTTACGGCAACGGCACGATCTTCCTCAAGCCGCGCGGCTCCGAGGGTCGTACCCCGAACTACTACAACCTCGACCTCCACGCCGACTACGCGCTCCCGATCTTCCGCAACACCAGTACCAAGCTCTCGGCGGTCGTCGACGTCTTCAACGTCACGAACGCGAACAAGGCGCTGGAAGTCAACACCGACTACATCTACCAGGGTATCGAGACGGCGGAAGGCGCGCAGTTCGCGCCGTGGTTCGCTGATTCCAACCTCGACGCCAACGGCGAGCCGAAGTTCAACGCCGCTCTCCCGGCCAGCAAGTTCTTTGGCACGGGCTCGGTGTTCCAGGCTCCGCGTACGGTGCAGATTGGTCTGCGTCTGACCTACTAATTCGCCATCATCGCGAAATGTGAAGGGCGGCCCTCGGGCCGCCCTTCTTTTTGCGATCAGGGCTGGCCGGAGTACTTCTTCTTCACGGCGTCGAGCTCTTTGATCGTGTAGGCGTCGCGCTGCAGGATGTGATCGCCGTAACCGGGTGCGTCGATGAACACGAACTCGACCACCTGGCGCGGCAGCAGCACCGGAAGCCGCTCGCGATCGAACACCCAGCGCTCCATCGTTCCCTGCTTGTTCGACATGTCGCCGAGGCGCGACGGCAGAACGCGTGATTGATAGAGCGGCGTGAGCGTGACGCGATTCGGAATCCCGATCAGCACGAACACGCGGCCGCGATCGGTGATCGATCCGCGAGTCCCTTCGTTGCCGAATGTGGCGTCGGCGAACGCCACGCGGCGCTCGAACTCTTCGCGGAACTTCGGGTCGCGACGCTGCCAGAAGCGGCTGACGAAATCGCGGCGCGACTCGTCGTCGGTCAGCTTGCCCCAGTCGCGCTGCTCGTTCTCGTTTGCGATGAGGACGAACTCCGCCGACCGTCCCCACTCCGAGATCTTGCGCTCGCGCGGCTTCATCAACGCTTCCGGATTGAAGCCGGGGTACGCGGTATCGAAGGAGTTGCCGCCGCGCGTCCTGCCGTTGCTTCGGGTCAGGGTCGACGCGACATCGTTGAACGCGCGGATGAACGGAACCGGATACTTCGACTCGTCAAGCTTCGCCGCCTCCGGACGGAAGCGAAAGAACTCGCGCAGTTCCTCACGGGCCTTATCGTCGCGCTCGAGCTCACTGAACGCGAGCGCGGAGTAGAAGTGGATCGCCGCCAGCGCGTTCGCTTTCTCCTTCTCGTCCTTCAGCATCGTCGCCGCCGGAATGGCGTCCTGCATGACGATGATGGCGCGATCGAACTGCTTCGCTTCGATCGCCGTCCGGCCGGCGACGATGGCCTCGGCCGGTGTCTGCGCGGCGAAGGCGGCAGGGGCCGCAGCGAACAGGGCGAGATACGTGAAATGTAGATGTTTCATGTGGTTGTAGAACAGCTCCGGCCAGCGGAATAAGTCTCGCACTTGCCGTCGTTTTGGCGGTTCCGTGGCATTTGACTGCCCAGGGGCAGTGTGCTACAACGCGGGGTCCTATTTCACGGAGGTCGTTGTGTACGCCATCATTCGTTCCGGTGGGAAGCAATATCGAGTCGCTGAGGGTCAGACGGTGCGCGTCGAGCGCGACGTGCTCGGATCGGCGAATCAGGACAAGATCACGTTCGGCGAAGTGCTGATGATCGGCGGCGATCAGCCGAAGGTCGGTGCTCCGACCGTGGCCGGCGCGTCTGTCGTCGCGACCGTTCTCCGCGAGTCCCGCGGCGAAAAGATCATCGTTTTCAAAAAGAAGAGAACCAAGAACCACACGAAGCGGACGCACGGTCACCGTCAGGACACCGTCGAGCTCCGTATCGACAGCATCACGGTCTAAGAGGAAGCCATGGCTCATAAAAAAGGACAAGGTTCGTCGCGCAACGGGCGTGACTCACAGCCGAAGATGCTCGGCGTGAAGCGCTTCGCCGGACAGTTCGTCACCGGTGGATCGATTCTCGTCCGCCAGCGCGGAACGAAGTTTTATCCCGGCGTGAATGTCGGTATCGGCCGCGATCACACGCTCTTCGCGAAGATCGACGGCATCGTCCAGTTCCACGACAAAGGCCAGCGTGGCCGCTTCATCAGCGTCACGCCTGCTCAGCCCGCTGAGTAACTTTTTGCCTTCGATAGCCGAACGCCGCTCCACCACGGAGCGGCGTTTGCACTTTATGGCGAAGTAAAAATGCACTTCATCGATCAAGCAAGCATTCGAGTCGAAGCCGGCAACGGCGGACGCGGATGCATTGCCTTCCGCCGGGAGAAGTTCGTGCCGAAAGGCGGTCCTTCCGGCGGTGACGGCGGCGCCGGCGGCTCGGTCTGGGTCCTCGCCACCAGGCGGCTGAACACGCTTTATCACCTGCAGTTCCAGCGTCTCTGGAAAGGCGGCCGCGGTGAGCACGGCATGGGCTCGAACTGCTCCGGCGAGAACGGCAACGAGGTCACCATCGAGCTGCCGGTCGGTTCGGTCATTCGCGAAAAAGCGACGGGCGAGCTGATCGCCGATCTCGCGCAGGACGGAGAGCGCATTCTCATCGCGAAGGGTGGACGCGGCGGCTGGGGCAACCAGCATTTCGCCACCGCCACCCGCCAGGCTCCCCGCTTCGCGCAACCGGGCGAAGAAGGGGAGACGCGCGAGCTCTTCATCGAATTGAAATTGATCGCCGACGTCGGCCTCGTCGGACTGCCGAACGCCGGCAAGTCGACGTTGATCTCCGTCATCAGCGCGGCGAAGCCGAAGATCGCCGACTATCCGTTCACCACGCTCATCCCGAACCTCGGCGTCGTGAGCGCCGACGATCAGGAGACGTTCGTGGTCGCCGATATTCCCGGTCTCATCGAAGGGGCTCATGAAGGTCACGGTCTCGGCGATCAATTCCTTCGTCACGTCGAGCGCTGCTCGGTGCTCGTGCATCTCGTCGATCTCTCGGCGAACGAACAGCCCGACGTCGATGCGGCGGTCATCGCGCGCGAGCTGGCCGCGTACTCGGAGACGCTCGCGCAGAAGCCGCGCATCGTCTGCGGATCGAAGCTCGATTCGGCGGTCGACGGCAACTCCGAGAAGCTGCGCGCCTACGCGAGCGCGCAAGGCTACGGCTACCACGAGATCTCCGCGGTCGTCGGCGACGGCGTGAAAGAGCTCGTGCGGATGCTCGCCCGCTTCGTGCGCGAGCATCGCGACACCGATCAACCCGCAGTACAACCTGCATGAGAATCGGAATCTGCGGCGGCACGTTCGATCCCTTCCATTGCGGACACCTTCATCCGGTTCTCGCGGCCCGCGAAACGATGGAGTGGGATCGCATCATCTACGTCCCGGCGTTCGTTCAGCCGTTCAAGTCCGAACAGGCCACGGCGTCACCACTCGATCGATTCGCGATGACGGTGCTGGCAACCGAGGAGCATGAAGAGGTGTACGTGTCGAAGCGCGAGCTGGAGCGCGGCGAGATCTCGTACACCGTCGACACGCTCGAGGAGCTGCACGCCGAAAACCCCGAGGCGACGCTCGACTGGATCATCGGCGACGACAACCTCGCCGAACTTCACAAGTGGCGCAATCTCGACCGCATCTTCGAGCTCGCGCGCTTCGTCGTGCTGACCCGGGGACAGAAGCAGATCCCCGATAATCTGAAGGATCGCCCCATCGAATTCGCACGAAACGCAACGGTGCCGGTCTCGTCGACCGAGATCCGCGGGCGTGTGCGCGCGGGAGAATCGATCGACGAACTGGTCGATCCGCGCGTCTCGCACTACATTCATCACTATCGACTCTACAAAGAGGACCACTCGTGAATGACCCGATCCAAAGCCGCGTCCGCGTTGCGGTGAAGGCGGCGCTCGACAAGAAAGCGGAAGAGCTCAGCGTTCTCGCCGTCGGCAAACTGACGTCGATCGCCGACTACTTCATCCTCTGCTCCGCGACCAACGAACGACAGGCCCAGGCCATCGCCGACAACGTGCAGGAGAAGCTGCGGGAAGACCTGCACGTCAAAGCGTTGCTGGTCGAAGGCACCACGCCGGGACGCTGGATCTTGATCGACTTCGGCGACTTCATCATGCACATCTTCACCGAGGACGCCCGGCGCTTCTACGGACTGGAGCGGCTGTGGGGCGATGCGCCCAACGTCACCGCCGAATACGCCGAGGATGTCCTCCAGAAAACCTCGTGAGCCGCAGCTGCGGCACTTCTTCCACACGCGCAATGCGGCGATGCGTGAAGTGCTGCAGACCGCCGGCAAAGTCCTCGACCGCGACGCCAGCGTTCTGATCCTCGGCGAATCGGGAACCGGAAAGGACTATCTCGCGCAGGCCATTCACGCCTGCGGACCGCGCCGCGACGAGCCGTTCGTGGTCATCGAGTGCGCGTCGATTCCGAGCGATCTGTTCGAGTCGGAGCTCTACGGCCACGAGCGCGGCACGTTCACCGACGCGCACACCCGGAAGATCGGGAAGCTGGAGATGGCACGCCGCGGCACGATCTACTTCGACGAAGTCGCCGCGCTTCCACCGAACCTGCAGGCGAAACTGCTCCGCGCGATCCAGGAGCGCCGCTACACGCGTCTCGGCGGCACGCAGTCGATCGAGCTCGAAGCGCGCGTGATCTCGTCATCGAACGGGAACCCGGACGCGCTCCGCCGCGATCTTCTGTACCGCATCAACGTCGTGACGATTTCGCTGCCGCCGCTGCGCGAGCGGCGCGAGGACATTCCGGCGCTGGCGAAGCAGTTTCTCCGGCGCGTGAAGCTGACGACCGAAGCGCTCGACATGCTTTCGACGTACAGCTGGCCAGGCAACACCCGCGAATTGCGCAACGTCATCGAGCGTGCAGCGCTGATGTCCGATGGCAAGGAGATCGGCGCGGAGTCGCTCCCGCTCATGAACGCGCCGCAGCTCGTCGAATCGGCGACGCGCGATCGGTGGACGCTCGACGAGCTCGAATCGCATTACATCCGCGCGATCCTGCGCATCACAAAATCGAACTTCTCGAAGGCCGCGGAAATCCTCGGCATCAACCGCAAGACGCTCCTCGAGAAGCGACGGAAGTACGGAATCGAATGAAGCTCCGGATGATCTGGATCGGGTCGAATTCCGACGCCGAATTCGGGGATGCGATCGACCGTTACGTCAATCGGATCAAGCACTTCTTTCCGATCGAGATCGTCGAATTGACACCCGGCGAGCGCGGTAGACAACGCGAGACTGATGTGGCTATGATGCGCGGTCAATCTGCGCGCCTGCTGGCCGCAATCCCCGAACGCGGGTACACGGTTGTCCTCGACGAACGGGGCCAGATGTTTGATTCAGTGAAGTTCGCCCGATGGCTCGAACGGCTGACGATCGACAGCCCGCACGGAATTCACTTCGTGCTCGGCGGCGACGTGGGACTGGACGATTCCGTCCGGCAACGGGCCGATAAGGTCGTGAGCCTGTCGCCCATGACCCTGCCCCATCAGTTAGCACGCGTCATGCTGTTGGAACAGATCTATCGCGCATGTACGTTGATGCGCAACATCGCATACCACAAGTAAAGAAAGCGGCTCTCAATGGCAAAAGCAAAGGTCAAAGCCAACCCATACCAGCAGTACGAGGACGTGCTTCGGACGAAGCAGCAGCAGTTGATCGACTCGTATGAGCGCGACAAGGCAGCCGGCAACGCCCAGCCCGACGACGGGATCCAGGACCTTGCCGACAAAGCCGCCAGCGCCTATTCGAAAGAGCTCAACTTCTCGCTGTCCGACGGCGAGCGCAATCTGCTCATGCTCATCGAAGAAGCCTTCTCGCGCATGCAGAACGAGACTTACGGCGTCTGCACCAACTGCGGCGCCACGATCGGTGAAAAGCGTCTGCTCGCTGTTCCCTGGACGCCGTTCTGTATCGATTGTCAGGAGCTTCAGGAAAAGGGACTGCTCGGTTAAACACCGGGCAGTCGCCCATGCCCAAACCCCTCAAGACCGTTCTCGCCCAGATCGCCGAGGGCAAACCTCCCCGCGCCCTCCTCGTCGGCGGCACCTCCGAGTACCTCTCCGAACAAGCCTTCCGCGACATTCGCGACGCGATCGTCGCGAAGCAGCCCGGCATCGCCGTCGAGCCGTATGAGCCGGGCGCGGAGCTCGCGGCGATCCTCGACTCGTATCGCACGATGTCGCTCTTCGGCTCCGCGCGGCTGTTGATTGTCTCGGAGGTCAACGCATTCGTCTCGGCGAAAGAGCTGGCGTCGCTGTTCGACAAAGCGACCGCGGAGTGGAAGTCGGCGAAGACCGATCGCAAGCGAAGCACCGCCGCCGCGAAGCTGCTGCATCTCCTCGGACTCGTCGGCGCCGATTTCGAAATGACCGACCGCGCGATCGCCGACGCTCTCGGTGTCGCACTCGATCCAACACTCTCCGACATGCTCGCCTTCTGCCGCTCGACTGGCAAGAAGCCGGGACGCGGCGAAGATGACGCGGCGCTGCTGATCGAAGCGATCTCCCGCGGCGGCGCGCCCGGCACGATCCTCCTGATGCGTACGGGTGAGGTGCCGAAGGACTCTGCCACGGTCGATCTGATCGACAAGCACGGTGCGGTCGTCGTCGCCGATCTCACACGCGAAGGCTTCAACTCCGCGCTCGAAGCGGCGATCGCCGACATCGCATCCGAGGCGAACGTGAAGGTCGATCCGAATGCGATTGCCCGTCTGCGCCAGCGCCTCGGCATCGATCGCGTGCTGGCCGACAAGTTCTCGCGCGACATCCCCGATCTTCGCCTTCCGCTCTCCGAGGTCGAACGGCTGGTGATGCTGGTCGGCGTGGGCGGACGGGTGACCGCCGACGTGATCGAGCGCGAAGTAGCCACCGTCGAAGGCGGCGCGCGCTACGAATTCGGATCGCTCTTCACCGAGGGGAAGATCCTCGAAGCGGTGGCGAAGTTGCGCGAGCTCGTCGCGCAGGCGCGGCGCGAAGACTCGAAGGCGCCGCTCGAGATTCATTACGGCAAGTTCCTCTTTCCGCTCGCCGATGAGTTGCGGCAGATGATCGGCATCGTCTCGTTCGCGCGATCGCAGAACCTCGACCTCTCGCGCTCCATCCAGTACAACCGCTTCAAAGACACGGTGGCCGAACGCCTCGGCGATTACCTCAAGAACAACGGCCTCGTGCGCCAGCGCCCGCACCCGTTTCCGCTGCACAAGAAATGGGAAGCCGCGCGCGGCGTGAACGAGGCGACGCTCTTTCGCGCGCTCGCCGAGATCGCCGATCTCGAGGTGAAGCGGAAGTCGGGCGGACTGCCGGTCGACGTAGGCTTGGAGACGTTCCTGTTGTCGAGGATGCGCGCTTGAAATCTATGTCTAGGCAGTGGCGTGCGCTCCTGGCCGCGCAGATCGGCTGGATGCTCGACGCGATGGACTTCCTCCTCTTCACCTTCGCCATCCCCCCGATCCAGAAAGAATTCGGCCTGAGCTCCGCGACGATGGGCGGACTGACCTCGGTCGCGTTGATCGCCAGCGCGTTCGGCGGCCTCGCATTCGGCGCGCTCGCCGATCGCATCGGACGCGTGCGTGCGCTGACCATCAGCATCGTCGTCTACTCGTTCGCTACCGCCGGTCTGGCCACCTCGCACGCGCTCTGGCAACTGCTCGCGTGGCGCACGCTCGTCGGCATCGGCATGGGGGGCGAGTGGTCGTGCGGCTCGGTGCTCGTCGCCGAGACCTGGCCGGCGGAGCATCGCGGCAAGGCGATGGGGATCATGCAATCGGGTTGGGCCATCGGCGCGATGTGCGCGGCGGGAATCACCGCGTTCGTGCTCGAGCCGTACGGCTGGCGCGTGCTGTTCCTCATCGGCGCGCTCCCCGCCGTCGCCGCGTTCTTCATCCGCCGCGGCGTCGAAGAACCGCAGGTGTGGCGCGAGCGGACAGAAAAGGCTCCGTCGTGGACCGAGATCTTCAGCGCTGCGCTGATCCGACGTACGGTGCTCGCGACGATCGTCGCCACGAGCGTATTGATCGCGTACTGGGGATTGACGTCGTGGCTTCCGCCATTTCTCGCGTCGACCGGACTGACGCTGACGAAGAGCGCGCTCTGGCTGATGATCCTGCAGGCCGGCGCATTCTTCGGCTACATCAGCTTCGGCTGGATCGCCGACCGCTTCGGACGCCGTCCCGCGTTCACCGCGTTCATGATCGGCGCGACGATCTGCGTCCCGCTCTTTGCGTTCGGCGCGCGCTCGACGTGGACGCTGGTGCTCATCGGACCGCTGGTCGGCTACTTCGGTCACGGTTATTTCTCGGTCTTCGGCGTGATGCTCTCGGAGCTCTTCCCGACGCGCATCCGCGCCACCGCGCAGGGCTTCTGCTACAACTTCGGCCGCGTTGCATCGGCGGCCGCGCCCTACACGATCGGCGCCGCGGCGGCGACATACGGCCTCGCCATCCCGCTCGCCGCGAGCGCGATCTTCTTCGGCCTCGGCGGCGGCTTGATCTGGCTCCTCCCCGAAACGAAGGGCGCCGAGCTGTGATCAATCTCTCCGCCGACCTCGGTGAAGGGGCGCCCGGCGAAGAGGAGATCTGGCCGCTGATCGACAGTGCCAACGTAGCGTGCGGCGGACATGTCGGCGACGAAGCCTCGATTCGCGACGCCGCCGCGCGAGCACGCGAGCACGGCGTCCGCCTCGGCGCGCATCCGTCGTATCCCGATCGCGAGAACTTCGGACGCGTTTCGCTGGCGATCGCACACGACGACTTGCGCGCGTCGCTCATCGCGCAGCTCGATGCATTGCGCGCGTTCGCGCCGCTGCATCACGTGAAGCCGCACGGCGCGCTGTACAACGATGCACATCGCGATCGCGCGCTGGCCGAGGTGATCATCGACGCGATCGGCAACCTGGCGATCGTGTGCAGTGACTCCTCGCAAATGGCCGCTGCCGCGCGTGCGCGTGGCCTGCGTGTGATCCGCGAGGCGTTCGCCGATCGCCGCTACGAGCCAGACGGCTCGCTCATGTCGCGCAAGCTCGCAGGTTCACTGCTGACGGTCGACGAAGCCGCGCAACAGGCGCGCACGCTCGCGACGGAAGGCGCGGTCATCGCGCGGGACGGTTCGCGCATCGCCATCCCGTTCGACACCATCTGCATCCACGCCGACATGGAGCATGCCGCCGAACGGCTTCGCGCGATCCGCGCCGCGATTGGCCGATAATCGCGGCATGCGCAAGAACCTCAGCTGGACCACCGTCTGTTTGTCGATCGTCGTCGCCGCGCAGCTCGGCGCGCAGCAGCCCTACCAGCATGCGCCGCGAGCGATCGCCGAAGTTCTCGATGCTCCCGCGCCGCCGTTGCCGATCGCCAGTCCCGCCGGCAACGCGCTGATCCTCGCCACGCCGGTGCGCTACCGGCCGATCTCGGACCTCGCCGAGCCGATGGCACCTGCCGCCGGCACGCGCATCAATCCGCGCAACAACGGACATCACCTCTTCCCCTACTACGTCGCGCTCAAACTTCAGCGGATTCCTGACGGCCCCGAGGTCGCGCTGGAGCTTCCAGCGGACGCGCGCGTGTCCGAACCACGCTGGAACGCGACCGGCTCGATGTTCGCGTTCATCAATACGACGGCGACGTCGGTCGACCTCTGGGTCGGCGACGTCGCGACGGCGAAGGTCCATCGCATCGACGGCGTCCGCGTGAACCCGGTTCTCGGATACGCGAACAACTGGATGCCCGATCAGAAGACGCTGCTCGTCAAGACAGTGCCCGCGCAGCGCGGAGCACCGCCAGCCGAGGTCACGGTTCCAGCCGGTCCACGCGTCGACGACAGCAGCGGCGTCAAGACGGCGAGCAGCACCTACGAAGCGGTCGAGCTGCTGAAGACTCCGCACGACGCCGACGTCTTCGAGTACTACACGACCTCGCAGGCGGCGCTCGTCGATGCGTCAACCGGCAAGGTCACGACCATCGGCAGTCCCGCGGTGCTCGTGAAATTGCTGGCGTCACCGGGCGGTCAGTATCTGCTCGTCGAACGGATCGAGCGTCCTTACTCCGCCGTCCGGATGTTCATCCGCTTCCCGACGCAGGTCGAGGTCTGGGACCTGAGCGGAGCGAAGGTCGAGACGCTCGCCACGCAGCCTCTGGCCGAGCAGGTGCCGATCGACGGGGTGCGCGTCGGACCCCGCGATCACGACTGGCGTCCCACCGCGCCGGCCACGGTCGTCTGGCAGGAAGCGCTGGACGATGGCGACACGTACAAGAAGGTGCCGTTCCACGACAAGGTCATGATGAAACCGATCGGCGGCACCGTGACGGAGCTGGCGCGAACGGAGCAGCGCTTCGACAGCATCGATTGGATCGACCGTGGTGGTCTGGCCTTTCTTTCCGAAAGCGACTACGACAAGCGTTGGTTCAAGACGTACCTCATCGACGCGGACGATCGTGCCGTCGCGCCGAGACTCGTCTGGAGCCTGAGCTTCGATGACGGCTATCAGAATCCCGGCAACTTTGTCTTTCGAAGACTGCCCAACGGCGCCCGAGTGGTGCGCGAGCTCAAGGGAGCGATCTTCATGGCGGGCGAAGGCGCATCGCCGACCGGCAATCGGCCGTTCCTCGATCGCCTCGATCTCCGCACGCTGAAAACGGAGCGGCTGTTCCACTCTTCGCCCGACGTGCTCGAATCGTTCGTCGCGTTCGTCGATCCCGCCACGACGACGTTCCTGACGCGACGCGAGTCGCCTGCCGATCCGCCGAACGTCTACCTGCGCAAGGGCGGCTCCGCCGCTCCGCGGCAACTCACGCATTTCGTCGACCCGACAGTGCAGCTCCGTCAGATCTCGAAGCGCCTCGTGACCTATCAGCGCCCCGACGGCGTGAAGCTCTCCTTCACGCTCTACCTGCCGCCGGGATATCAGACCGGAACGCGTCTGCCGACCATCGTCTGGGCGTATCCGCTCGACTACACCGACCCGAACGCGGCGGGACAGGTGACCGGCTCGACGCAGAAGTTCACGTCGATCAGCGGTCCCTCGCCCATCTTCCTCGCGCTGGAGGGCTACGCGGTACTCGACAACACGGCGATGCCGGTCGTCGGACCGACGGAAACGGCGTACGACACGTTCATCGACCAGATAGTCGCCAACGCGAAGGCGGCCATCGACAAAGCGGTGGAGCTCGGAGTCACCGATCGCGATCGCGTCGGCGTCATGGGCCATAGCCACGGCGCGCTGATGACCGCGAACCTGCTGGCGTGGTCGGACCTCTTCCGTGCCGGCGTCGCCCGCAGCGGCGCGTACAACCACACGCTCCGTCCGTTCGGTTTCCAGAACGAGAGAAGGACCTTGTATCGCGCCGCGGATACGTACCTGAAACTCTCCCCGCTGATCCACGCCGATCGCATCAACGAACCGCTCCTCATCATCCACGGCGAACGCGATATCAATCCCGGTACTGTGCCGCTGCAATCGGAGAAGCTGTTCGAGGCGATCCGCGGAGTCGGCGGAACGGTTCGGCTGGTGATGCTGCCCCTGGAGCCGCACGGCTACCTGGCGCGGGAGTCGGTCGAGCACACGCTGTACGAGACGGTGGCCTGGTTCGACCGCTACGTGAAGAACGCGCCGCCGCGCGCCAACGCGGAATTGACAAAATAACCCCTGATCGGCGACGATACGCGCCCTTCCAACCCCATTGCTGTGGTGTAGCTCAGTTGGTAGAGCGCCTGATTGTTAATCAGGTGGTCCCTGGTTCGAGTCCAGGCGCCACAGCCAATTTTTTCTCTCCAGGAACGCTCATCGCGCACCGGGGGTCCGTCCCCCGGTGCGCTGTTTGACGTGCTCCTTACTTCTTCGTGATCAGTCGCGGGTCATACCGCGGGTAGCCTTTGTACGTCTCCGGGTGGAGGATCGGGTCGCCGTGCCGGGTGGTGAGCACCATCAGCTCGCCGCCCTGGAGCTGCTGCCAGTCGGGGTCGTGGAACGTGTAGACGACGCGCTTGCCGTCGAGAACGTTCGCGAACGGGCGCAGCTCGTGGTTGCCGATGTAGAGGAATGGCGCGATGTCCGGCGGGAGGCCGGTCCAATCATCGCGTTTGACCTCGAGCTGCAGCACGAGCGCCTGCGTGTACCGGCCCTGGCGCGTGCGCTGCGGCGGATCGAACGTGTCCACGCTCGCGCTGACGATCTTGAACGGGAGCTCGCGCGGCCGGGTGGGGCTCGCCGCGAAGGCGGCGAACCCGATGGTGAAGGAGAGTGCGAGGGCGATGAGGTTGCGCATGATGGATCTCACTTTCCGAACTCGACGTCGTCGAGGCCGATCTCCGTGCCGTCGATCGTGATCTTGATCTTCGCGACGTCCGTCAGGTCGACCTGCGAGTTGTTTCTGGTGAAGAACTGCAGCGGGATGCGGATGCCGGTCAGGGTGGCGAGGTTCGGCAAGTCCGAGCCCGGGAACGGATGCGGAATGCGCTGGTAATTGCTCGCGTCGGCCCACGACATCCCGGCGTGTCCCTGACCGTCCTCGATGTTCACGTAGACCGTGATGTCGGGTCCGGCCGCCGTCGGCAGCGCCGCGACTTTCTTCGCGATGCGCAGCGTCAGGTGGTCGTACATGCTGACGTCGCGCGCCGGTCCGGCGGGGATGTCGGTCTCGTAGACGATCGGCATGGGCGCTTTCAGCTTCAGGCCGATCGTGTCGTGGAAGAACGCGTTGTCGACGAGAGGAGGAATCGGGTTGTAGGACGTGCTGCCGACCCAACCGCCGGCGTTGAGCAGGCGCTCTTCGAAGGTCGATGCACCGATGGCGGTGGCGAGGCCGCCCACCGTGTTCTGGGCCGGGTCGAGCGGCGGCTGCTGCTCGAAGTTGTCGATGGCGTTGCGCTGCTCGTCCTGGAACGTCCAGAACACATTGTTGTTGTCCATCGCCGCCGGCTCGAGCACACCGGTCAGCACCTCGCGGTAGCCCGCGGCTCCCTGCAGGTGCCAACGGAAGAACGCCGTGATCGTCGACAGCGCGACCTGGCGCTGCACGGTGGCCGGCATCTTCAACTGGCAGCGGTCGGGTTGATCGACGGTGGGAGCATCGTCGCAGTCATCCTTTGCCCCCAGCCACGGATTCGGCATGCCGAGGTTCGCGGCGTCGGTCCAGATCGTATTGAAGAAATTGTGATTGGCGCCGTAGACAAAGCCGGTCGCCTTCATCTTCCGATTCGGTACGCCCTGCGCATACGAGTGATCGTAGGTGCGCAGTCCCTGCATGTTCCAGAGGTCGCCGTCGCGTGCGCCGAGGAGGAGGTAGTACGGAGCTCGCGGCTTGTAGTCGAGGGCCCCATCCTGATCGGTCGGCGCGATCGCGTTGACCGCGACGATCGAGTGCGGGTTCGGCCAGTTGACATTGAGCTGATCCGCCGCCACCACGCCTTCGCCGCCGCGGCTGTGGCCGGAGATTGCGACCTTGCTCATGTCGAGGTGACCGTTGAACAGACCGCCGAACGGATCGTTGCCCATCGTCGTCCAGTCGCGCAGCTTGTCGAGGAACTTCAGCACCAGCCGGCCGCGCACGTTGTAGTTCCAGACACCATCGTCGGCCTGGATGTCGTGCGTGCTGATCGAGATGCAGAAGATGCCCTGACTGGCCAGCGTGTCCATGATGTAGTCGTAGCCTTCATGGCTCGGGATGCGGTTCGCCGGGGCGCAGTTCGGGTCGATGCCGCCAACCTGGCAGTTCGCGTGGCGCCCGTGCATGAAGAGCGCGATCGGATACGGACCGCCCGGCGCGACCGGCGTGCCGACGCCGGTAGCCGTCGCCGGGTACTTGATCCTCGCCCAGCCGAGCTTGATCGGGTACTGCGGACCGGTGATCCCCTGCGGGTCGGTGATGCCGGAGATGCCGTTCTCATCGAGGTAATCCACTGTGCCGACACCGTATGGACCGACCTTGTCGGGCGGCTCGTACACCCAGAAGCCGGCATCCAGATAGCCGTCGAGGAAGTCGACGCCTTTGTTGTACGTGGTGTCCGAAACGAAATCCGCCTCCACGTTTGCCGGCGCGGCGCCGAAGTCGACGACGACGTCGTATCCGGCGATCGGTGCGGCCTGCGTCGCTGCCGCCCACAGCCTCACCTCCGTTCCGTTGATGCACCAGTACTTCACGCGATGCAGCTCCGGCCCGTCGCCGGAGACGTCGACGAGCGCAGGGTTCACGCCGTCCCAGTACGCGGCCGGTTGATCGTTCACCACCCAGTACTCCGCGTAGTTACCGCCCGGATGGTTGGCCGGCACGTCGGTCGGATCGACCGCGCCCCAGACGTCCTCGCCTTTCTCGAAGTAGTTCGAGAACTGGAAGTACGCGACGCCCGGAGCCAGGCGCCCCGCCACGTCGATGACGACGTTGCCGTTGATGATGATGTAGAACGCGACGCCGGTGTCTGCGCCGAAGCTGACGAGGTCCGACGCCTGCAGGATGGGCGTGCCGCTGCTGCCGGCGCGCGCGATGATGTCGTACGTGCCGGGGAGCAGCGCGCCGGCGCCGACCATCTGCGCGGTGAAGCCGGTTTGCGTCGGCCTGAGGTTGACGGTCTTCACGACGGTTGCCTTGAAAGTGTCGTTGGCCGCCCAGCCGAAACGGTTCGGCACGAGGAAGAGCTGAACCGTCGCGCCGGCGGGGAAGTTGCGGCCGGTGACGTAGAGAGTCTCGTCTTTCGCGTTGACCGCGTTTTCCAGCACGCCCGAGCTGTCGGACGGATAGACGAACGGCGAGGTGCGCGGACGCGGGCGGAACTCCCGGATGGCGAGGGTGCGGCCCTCGCGCTCGCGCACGGTCAGACGCATGGTGCCGGCAGCGAAGAACCGCTCCGCTTCGTCGAATGTGAGGAACGACGGATCGGGACGAAAGGTGGTTCGCCGCGCGGTCGTGCCGATGACGCCCGACTGATACCAGAACAGCGTACGGGCCACGTTTCCGCGGGAGTCGCTGTGCACGCGCGAGAAGGACCATTCGCGTCCGCTCGCGTCCTGCAGCCGCATCTCGACCGTCGACCGCGGCCGCGCGCCGGTGAGCTCGACCGACAGCGAGTCGCCGACTTCGAGACTCGAGAGCGGCTTGAAGCGGACGCCATTCGGATCGCCCGCCGTGAACGTCACGCCCGCCGCGGTGAAGTCCTCCGCGACGGCGGTCAATGCGAAGAAAAGGAGAACGACAAACCAGATTCGAGTTGGGGAACGCATCACTTTGCCTCCTAGTTGATGCGGCGAAGATGCGTTTGGCGCTCGTTCCAAGCCTGACGGTCTGGTGACGATTTCGTTCCGCGGCGATTTGTGCGGCCCGTCACGGAGCGCACAAGGTTCGCGACATATATTTCCATCGCTCCCGAAGTCGTGCTCAATGAATCGAATCGACGGTTTCGTCTGGCAATTCGGCTCCTTCCACCTCGCCCACGGCGTCGATCTGCTGCAGCGCGGCGAGGAGGTGGTACCGCTCGAGCCCCGCGCGGTCCGCGTGCTGCGCTACCTCGTCGAGCATCACGACCGCGTGCTCTCGAAAGAAGAGCTGCTCGAGGAAGTGTGGTCCGACGTCTTCACCACGGACGGCGTTCTCAAGAAGGCGGTCTCCCAGATCCGCCGCACCCTCGGCGACGACGCCGAGCAGTCGCGCTTCGTCGCCACGTATCACGGCCGCGGGTATCGCTTCATCGCCCCGGTGCGGTTGTTCAATATCGCAGCGTCGAAGGACGCCAGCGCCGGGCCGGCGGGCGAGCTCGCCCCGAACTACGACCAGCTTGCCGCGCGCGATGCGGAGATGCTCACGCTGCGCGCCGAGTATCGCAACGCGCTCGAAGGCGCGCCGCGGCCGGTTGCGGTCATCGGCGAGTGGGGCATCGGCAAGACGCAGCTCGTGCGGCACTTCAGACGGTGGGCCGTCGAGCAGGGAGCGATCGCGCTCTACGGCCGCTTCTTCGACTATCGCGGCGCGCGCCTCGCTCCGTACGAGCTCTTCATCGATCTACTACGCGCAGCCCTCGTCAACGGCACGCCTCCGGACGGCGCGCCGCTGCGTGACATCATCGAAGGGGTGTGCGGGATTCGCCTGCCCGCCGAGCTTTTCGAAGACTCCAGTCGCGCCGCGGCGCTGACCGGCGGCAACGCCGGGGATCACTTCCGCTTCATCGTTCCGATCTGCCGCGCGTGGCTCGCGCTGAGCCGGCGCCAGCCGCTGGTCATCGTGTTCGACGATCTGCAGTGGGCCGATGGCGCGAGTCTCGACGTTCTCAGCTGCCTGATGCGGATGATCGACAGCCAGCCGCTGATGCTCATCGCGGTCATTCGCACGGATGACGCCGACAGCGCCGATCATCGGGTGCAGGCCTGGCTCGGCGAGCAGGCCGGCCGCCGCACCTACACGACCGTCCGCCTCCGGCGCCTCGTCGAGCGCGATTGCCGCGAGGTCATCGGCAGGATCTTCGGTATCCGGCGCGGCGACGAAGTGCCGCGCGACGACGTCGAGACGCTGTATCGCCTCACCGGCGGCAATCCGTACTTTCTGATCGAGACTCTGCGCCATCTCGTGGCCGTCGGAGCGATCGCGCCGGACGGCGCCCCGGCTCGCTGGCGATGGATCGGTGTGCGCGATCTCTCGCTGCCGGAGACGATCGTGACTGCCGCGCGTGCGAAGATCGCCCGCCTGCCGGAGCGGGTGCGCGCGGTGCTCGAGCATGCGGCGGTGCTCGGCGAGGAGTTCCACGTCGCCACTCTCTGCGGCATCACCGGCACGACCGTGGCGGACATCGAGGAAGTGCTGAGCGACGGCGTGCGCGGCGGCGTGCTTTCGATTCAGGGCCTCACGCCGGGCGAGGATTGCCGCTTCCAGCACTCGATCCTGCGGCGCGTGGTGTACGACGCGATTCCGCCCAGCCGGCAGCGCGAACTGCATGCCCGCGCGGCAGCCGCGTTGGAGTCGGTGTACGGCGCGGAAAGCGAACGCGTGGCCGAGGCGCTGGCGTCGCATTACGCGGCGGCGGGAGATCCGCATCGCGCATTCGAAGCGGGCATGCGCGCGTGGCGCGCGGCGAGCAGCCGCTCGGAATGGCGGAAGGCTGTGGTCCTGATCGAGCGCGTCGAACAGATCTCGCGCTGCCTCACGCTCGCGACCGCCGATTGCATCGAGATGCTGCTCGCCCTCGGCGAGTCGTGGCGCGGGGCAGGACGGATCCGCGAGTCGGTGGTGGTCCTCGACCGCGCCGTCGCCATCGCCGCCCCGGCGGGCGATCCGATGCCCCTCGGCCGCGCGCTCTACCTGCGCGGTCTGAGCGAGACCGCGCTGAGCAACTACACCGCCGCGCGAAGCTCGTTCACGCAGGCACTCGATCTCTTCATCGGCCGGAGCGACGGCCTCGCGGCGGCGCGTACGCTGGTGCATCTCGCGGCCATCGAGTCGGCAAGCGGCAATTACCAGCGCGCGACCCTGCTGCTCGAGGACTTGCGCGCCAGCCAGCCCGCCGCGGAGATCGCGGCGCTCGCCGACGGCATCATGGGCTGGTCGCTCGCGCTGCGTGGCGAGTACGCGGAGGGGGCCGCGCTGCTCGCGCGTGCTCTCGAGCATCACGATCGCGCCGGAGAGATCCGGGAGCGCGCGGTGCTGCTGCGCCGCCTGCACTGGACCTATCTCTCGCGCGGCGATTACGAGACGGCGATCGAGCTTGCCACCCGCTCGCGCATCGACTCGGCGACCGTGGGCGACGCGGATGGCGAAGCGAAGGCGAACATGGGCATCGGTCAGTCGTATCTCGCGCAAGGACAGTACGGCGAAGCGATCTCGTACCTGGGGCGCGCGCTCGGCAAGTTGAAGGCAATCGGCGACACGCATTGCGAAGCCGAATGCCTCTGCCTCCTCGGCCGCGCGCGCTGTCAGACCGGCGCGCTCGACGAGTCAGCGGAATTGCTCCATCGCGCTCTGGCGATGATTCGCCTGATCCGCGACCGCGACCTCGAATTCCGCATCCTCACCGACCTGGCGCGCCTGGAGATCGCGCGCGGCGATTCCAGCGCAGCGCGGGAACGCGCTCTCGCGGCGCGCGACATCGCATCGTTGCTGAAGAACCAGCAGGGCATTGCGCAGGCCGAGGCCGAACTGGCGCGGTGTGCAGAGCTGAGAGTGACGACCGCATTTCATCCCAACGTTCCCGCTGCCGGTGCGCGAACGTTCAGAGCTTCAGCGCGAAGAACGTGACAGCTCCGCATTCGGCGACGCGCTTGATCAGATTGACCCGTCCGCATAGTCTCGCGGTATGTCCGATCCGAAGGTCTGGCAACTCCATGAGGCGAAGGCGCGATTCAGCGAGCTATTCCGGCGCGTGCGTTCGGACGGTCCGCAGCGCGTTGTCAATCTGCCGCCGCCGGACGGACGCTCGACCTGACGCGAAAACGCGACCATCGGAGAGATTCGAAAAGGGATTGACCTGCTCGACGAAGATGAGCCGAAGCGAGGCGCACTTCAGAGCTGGCTCGATCACGATTTGCGCGTCCGTTTCGCAGGCCGACTTCTTTCGTTCGACGAATGGGTCGCGGAACGATGGGGCCAGATCGAGGCACTCGCAAAGCGGCAACGTGTCACGCTCCCCACCATCCGTGGAGCGGATAGCGTTCCATCAGGCGCAAAAAAAGCCGCGGCTCGCGCCGCGGCTTCGCAAACGAGTCTCAGAAGATCAGCGCTACTGCCGCGCCTGATTCAACGAAATATTCGAATTGTTCGCCGTCACCGTCACGGTCGACGACGTCGTGTTGCCGGTCGCATCCGACGTCACCACGGTGATCGTGTAAACGCGGTCTTCACCCGACGCGCGCTCGGCGCGGAGGTTCAGGGTGAGCGGGCCGGTGATCTCCCAGTCGGGGGTCTGATCGCCGTCGCCGGTCCCTTCGACCGGCTGATTCGACGTGACGGAGACGATCTGCGACGTCGGGCTCGGATCCTGATCGTCCGTTGCCACGACCGTGATCGTCACCACGACCATCTCGTGATTCGGCGGCGAGAGAAGGCTTGGCGTCGCGCTGGTGCTCGACACGACCGGCGGCGTCGTATCGGCGAGCACGGTCACGAAGAACGAGTCCACCGTCTCATTGAAACTCGAGTCGGTCGCTACACAGACCACTTCCGTCGTGCCGACCTCGAACGTCGAGCCGGAGGCCGGCGTGCAGACCGGCGTGAGCGGACCGTCGATGTTGTCGGTTGCCGTCGCGGTGAACGAAACGACCGGATTGGTCGTCGTGATGTCGTCCGGAACCGTGAGCTCCGGCGGCGTGGTGTCGGTCACCAGCACGACGAAGTCGAGCGTGCCCGTGCCGTTGCTGTCGGTCGCCGTGCAATGCACCGTCGTCGATCCGAGCGGGAAGAGGCTCCCCGATTCCGGCGTGCACTGCGCCTGCAGGTTCGGGTCGACTTCACTCACCACCTCGACGCTGTACGTCACGATCGCGCCGTCGGGTCCCGTCGCCTCGGCGTTCACCACTTCCGCGCCGATGATCGACGGCGGCGTCGGCGGCGGAGGCGGCGCCATCACGACCTGGAAGGTGCCGAAGCCGACGTTCCGCGTCGAGCCGTCCGCGTAGGTGACGAAGACGTGCGCGTTGCAATGGCCGAGTCTGGTGAGGATGAGGTCCGGCACGAAGACGATGAGCTTCGTCGGCGAGACGGCGCTCGGCTCGATGTCGACCGAGATGCCGGCACCGTTGAATTTCACGATCGTCGAGCCACCTTCCTCCCAGAGTCCGGTGCCGTTGATCGTGAGGAACTCTTCCAGGTTGCCGAAGGTGAACTGCGTCGGTGAGATCGACGTCACTTCGCCTGGCGAATCAGCCAGCGCGGCGAGCGGGAACAACAAAACCGCGATGATCAGCGAGAGCTTACGCATGAGTTTTCCTTATTCGTATGGTTTCCGGGAGCTACCGCCACCCAAATCCGTTCGGGAAGTGCTTAAAGATGCGTCGGTGGAAGGAAGGCGACTGTGATGGCACTCACAAATTCGCGACTTCCGTGGCGTTTCTGGCTAGCGCCGCGAAAAAGCGGATGAGGCCGTTCGCTCCCCCAACCACCACACCGCGCGCGCGATCACCGCCCACACCACCACATTCAGCGCGATCAACAGCACGGTGACGACCGACTGTCCGGCGTGCGACAGTTCGGCGAATCCGCCGTGATCGAAGGTGTCGAACGCCAGGATCGACGGCCACGCCGGCCAGGCCCACGGCGCATACCAGGCGAAGAACGTCATCGCCAGACCGAACAGCGCCGACACGAAACCGCGGCTCATGGCTGCAGCGGAATCAAGGCGCCGTTGATGCTCGCCGCCGCGTTGGAGAGAAGAAAGACGATCGACTCCGCGACGCGGTCGAGCGGAACGAGCTTCGCGTCCGGCATCTCCTTCCGCATCGCCGCGGTGGCCAGCGTGCCGGGGAGCAGCGCGTTCGCGGTGATGCCGCTGCCCGCCAGCTCTTTCGCGGTGAGCTCGATGAGCGTGTTCAGTCCCGTCTTCGAGATCGCGTACGCCGCTGCGCCTTTCGGCTTCGTCTTGGTGGCCTCGGAACTGATGGCGATGATGCGGCCCGGCTGGTCGCGGCGCATGCGCGCGAGCGTCTCGCGGATGACGTTGAACGAGCTGGTGAGATTGAGCCCGATCATCTGCTGCCACGTCGCGTCGTCGGTCTCGGAGACGCTCCCGCCGGCGTAGCCGCCCGCCATGTGCACGAGTCCGTACGGCTCGTCGATTTTCGCCAGCGCGTCGCGCACGCTCGCGGCGTCGTTGAGGTCGACGTCGCGGTGGCGAAGGAGAATGCATTCGTAGTCGCGCTGCAGCCGCTCAACGACCGTCTCGCCGAGTCCGCCCGTGCCGCCGGTGATGATCAATTTTTTCATGGCAGCATGAGCTTACGATACGTTCGATGGTGGCGTTCCTTCGACGACTCACGCGACTGATCGCCATCCTCGCCACGACCGCCTTCCTCTACGCGATCTATCTCGTGACGCGCCGCAAGCGCATCGTTCGTCTGTGGATGTCGGCGATGGCGCGCATCCTCGGCGTACGCGTCAACGTTTCGGGCTTGCGTCCAGGCGGCGCGTTTCTCCTCGTCTCCAATCACCTCGGGTTCCTCGACATCCTCGTGCTCGGCGCGGCGACGGAAGTGGTCTTCGTGGCGAAGTCGGAGATTGCGGGCTGGCCGGTGCTCGGACATCTGGCGAGCGTTACCGGGACGATCTACATCGACCGCCAGTCGACGCGCGATGCGATTCGCGTTTCGGAAACGATCGCGCGCGCGGTGCGCGGCGGCGCCGCGGTGGCGATCTTTCCGGAGGGACAAAGCACCGACGGCAGCAGCGTGCTGCCGTTCAAGCCGGCGCTGCTCGAGTCGGCGGCGCGCGAGCAGCTGCCGGTCTACCCGGCGAGGCTTCACTACGATCGCGACGAGGGGAAGTGGTACGGCGACGAGACGTTCGGCGCGAACTTCTGGCGCCTGCTCGCTGTGCCGCGCGTCAACGCCGCTCTTCGTGTCGGCGACGCGATTCGTTCGCACAATCGGAAGGAGCTCGCGCGACGGCTGCATGCTGCCGTGAGCTCGCATTGACATTCGGCGAGCTCAGCCGTACGGTGTCCGGCAAGTTCCGCGTCCCCACAAAGGAGGATTTATGTCTCCCACCACGGGTAGCACCACGCTCGCTCGCTGGCGCCAACGGATGCTCGATCTGGGACTCAACCCCGATCTCGACGGCATCGACATCCCGATCATCCGGCACACCGACAGCCTCGAGGAGTACAAGCGATGGTGGGGCTTTCCGCCGCGCTCCGACTCGAAGGTGAACAAAGTGGATCCGGCGAAGATCGCGAAGATCCCCGAGGCGCTGGTCCGCCGCTACGTCCAGGAGCACATCACGAACGCGCGGGTCTTCACGAATCCAAAATCGGTCCGGGCGCTGGAGAAACGGGTCGGCCGCTTCTTCGTTCATGTGCAGGCGGTGCCCGGCGACCGCATCTGCACCGCGGACGATCCGATCATCGTGAACGCCACGAACAGCATCACGAACTACGAAACGATCACGATGGCGAACGGCGGCTACATCGAGATCAGCGTCCCTTGTGTGTTCGAAGCGCAGGCGATCAAGAAAGTGCAGGGCGGCACATCGCCCGGCCGGGCGTACGACGTCTTCGTCGTCGGAAACGCGGGAAAGGATGCGACCGACGGCGTGAGCCCGGTACAGCCGCCGCAAGCGCCCAATGGCAGGAACGCGAAATGTGATTGTTGCGGAGGCGCGGTCTCTCAAAAGGCGACCGACGGTACGAACGGCGCGACCGGCACGAATGGCCGCGACGCTACGACCGATGCAACCGATGGGACGCCCGGCCCGACCGTCCACTTCTTCATTCACGACTCGTTCAGCGGGTCCGGTGGCCTGACGTTCCTCAACCAGGGGGGCAACGGCGGCAGCGGCGGCCGAGGCGGACATGGCGCGAAGGGCGGGCAGGGCGGCAACGGGGGCGACGGCATCACCTGCGGCGGCATCTTCTCCACGGGAGGCACGGGTGGGCGAGGCGGCGCGGGCGGAGTGGGAGGCAACGGATCGAACGGCAAGAACGGTGGTCGCGGCGGAACGCTCTCGATCACTGTTCCGCAGCCTGCGGCCCGCAACATGATCGTCACGAACGGTCGCGCACCCGGTGGGCTCGCCGGCGCGAAAGGCACGTTCGGCGCGGGTGGAGAGGGTGGGAAGGGTGGCGGACATGGCGGCAAGAACGGCGGAAGGGGGGCCGACGGAGCCTCCGATGGAAAATCGGGCGAGCCGGGATCTCCCGGGGAGCAGGGAAGCTCGTTCGTCAACGACATTCCGGTCGTGAGTTGATCGCGCCGTGCTGTCGCTGCGAAACGGCATCCTCTTCGGGCTGCTCGCGCTCGTCGCCGGCGGACCACAATCGGATTCGCCCGCGCCCGCGACGCTCGCGGGTGCGTGCAGCGTCATCCCACCGACCGCCGTCGGAACGCAGGACGGCGCGTTCTCGGTCAACGCCGGCGGCGGCGCCACGTACGAGATGGATCTCGACGTCCCGCCCGGAACGCAGGGCGTACAGCCGAAGCTCTCGGTCTGGTACGTCAGTCAAAGCGCGAACGGTCTCCTCGGCAACGGTTTCGCGCTCGAAGGACTCTCGTCGATCTCGCGCTGCCAGGCGAGCCTGAAACTCGACGGCTACAACGGCGGCGTCGGATTCGACGCGAAGGACCGCTATTGTCTTGACGGCCAGCGTCTGGTGAAGATCGCCGGCGCCGGCGATTACGGCGCGGCCGGCAGCGTCTATCACACCGAGAACGAGACGTGGACGCAGATCACCGCGATCGGTACGTGCGGCAGCGGTCCATGCTCGTTCACGGCGACGAACAAAGACGGACAGGTCCTCGAATTCGGTACGGGCACTTCGGGTGTCAAGCTCCCCGATCGCGCCGAAGTCGCCGCGTGGCAGATCGCCAATGAGACCGATCTCAATGGCAATCGCGTGGCGGTCACATACAAGTTCGACGCGAAGTCATTACAGAACCTGCCGGCGGAAATCCGCTACACGGAGAATGAACACGCCGGAATCGCCGCGACCCGCAAGGTGACGTTCGATTACGAGGCACGCGCGCAACAGGTGCCGCGGTATGTCGGCGGATATCTCTTCCTGCTCAAGGATCGCCTCAAGTCGATCCGCACCTGGCTCGACGGCGTGGAGGTGCTCACCTGGAACCTCTCGTATCAGGTCAGCGACGGAACGGGGCGCGATCTCCTCTGTTCATTACAGAAATGCACGCCGCAGCGCGTTTGCTATCCGGCGACGACGTTCGCCTATCAACAGGAGACGAACACGCTGGTCTCGCCGAACGACAGGGCCGATGGAACGCTGCGTCTCGGCTGGTGCACTGAAGCGAATGCCCTGATCGGCTGGACCGATTTCAACGGCGACGGTCTGCCCGATGTCCATTGCGACACGCCGGCCGGCACGCATCGCGTGCTGCTGTCGACCGGCAAGGAGCTGAAGTCGCCGAACGGGAACAGCGACGGCCTGATCCGAAGCAACTGGTGCACCGGCGGCAAGTTCCCATCGTGGATCGACTTCAACGGTGACGCGAAAGCCGATCTGGCATGCGACGGGTCGGACGGCTCGCATCGCGTGCTCATCTCCAACGGCAGCGAGGTGGCCAGTCCGAACGACACGATCGACGGTCTCGTGAGATCGAATTGGTGCGACGGCCCGAATCAGCATCCGCAGTGGGGCAATTTCAATGAGGACGGGCGCGCCGATCTGCTCTGCAGCAGCACGGACGGCATCCAGCGCGCGTTGCTCTCCACAGGGACGTCGTTCACCTCCCCCGATCCTTTCGATCCCGACGGCTCGATCGGCGTGGTTCGCCGCGATTGGTGCGTATCGAAGGATGCCGCGGTCTTCTGGGGTGATTTCAACGGCGATCACATGTCGGACGCGCACTGCGCGACGAAGAGCGGCACGCAGCAGGTCCTGCTCTCCAACGGCAAGAAGCTCGTGACGCCGAATGACAGGGCCGACGGTACCGTGGTCACGTCGTGGTGCGGCGGCGCCGACCGGCGTCCCGGCGTCACCGACTTCAACGGCGACGGTCTGCTCGACTCGACGTGCGACAGCATCGACGGGAAGCATTGGGTTCTGCTCTCCACCGGACGCACGCTGCAGACTCCCAACGGCAATCTCGACGGTCTGGTGAGAGCGTCGTGGTGCACCGGCAGCGGCGCGGTCATGTCGTGGGCCGACTTCAACGGCGACGGCCTCTCCGATCTGCAATGCCGCGACGGAGCGGGCCGCCTCATGGCGCTCCTCTCCACCGGCACCGAACTGAAGACCCCGAGCTCCTCGGCGGAAGGAGTGCTGCAGAGCGGCTGGTGCACGCCGGCGCAAGGCTCGCCGCGATGGACCGACTTCAACGCGGACGCGCTCAACGACGTCAGTTGCCATTCCTCCAGCGGCCTGCAGCAGGCGCTCGTCCACGCCCCCGGTGCTCCCGATCTTGTCAGCAAGGTCATCGACGGCATCGGCATGACGGTGGAACTGACGTATGCGCCGCTGACGGACGCGAACGTCTATACGGCCGGCGGCGCGGTCAACTACCCGACCCTCGATATCCGCTCCCCGATGTACGTCGTCTCCCGTTATGTCAGCGGAGACGGCCGCGTCGGACGCTATGCGTTCAAGTACCGCTACAAGGGAGCGCGCACCGATCTCGAGGCGCAGCGCTGGCTCGGATTCCAGCAGGTGTCGTTCACCGAAGAGGCTCTCGGGCGGCAGACCATCACGAACTACAAGCAGGAATACCCGCTCATGTCGTTCGTGACGTCGACGTCGATCGTCGATTCGAGCAGCCGCACGTTGGCGTCGACGACGTATGAGCCGCTGGTGCGGAATCCGTATCCGAATGTGTGGGAAGTGTTGGTGGCGAAGGAAACGGCGTCGACCTTCACCGCCGGAATCGCCGATTACACCGAGGTCAAGTCTTACGACTACGACGAATTCGGCAATACGAATTACATCGCCGACGTCAGTACGCCCTATTACGAGGTCTATAACTGTCAGAAATACGTCAACTCCTCGAATCTGTGGCGGATGGGATATCCGGACAGTCAGAAGACCACCCGTACCGCGCAGGCCTGCCGCGACTTCCTTGTCACCGCAACGCCGGTATGGAACCCGGCGACCGACCTGCGTTGGAGCGCGACCGAATACGACGGTCGGATGAACGCGGTCTCGATGAAGGCGTGGGACGACGGTAACAAGGCTTTCGTCGGCGCGCAGCAGACATACGGCGCGGCGGGTAACGTCGCGACGCGAAGCGATCCCGCCGGCAACATCACGACACTCGTCTGGGACGAGACGCTGACATACCCGGTGAAACAGATCTCGCCGCCGCTGTCGGACGGGCGGCAACTGACCGCGACCTTCACCTATCACCGCGCGTTCGGCGTCCCGGCCACGTCGACCGACCCGAACGGCAACGTGCAGGAGGAATTGATCGACGGTCTCGGACGCACGACCGAGATCCGCGGTCCCGACCCCGCCGCGTCGACAGGCGCGGCCTCCGTCACATTGCAGAAGTACACCTACGCCCAGGACATCACGGGCCGCTATGTCGAAATGCGCCAGCGCAAGACATGGGCGGACGGCGATCCGGCGAACTGGTTTTACGCGCGCCAGTATCAGGACGGACTGGGGCGGATCTATCTCACGAAGAGCCGCAGTGCCCGCCCCGGCGTGGACGTTCTCGTCGAGACTTTGTACGACTCGGCCGGCCGGGAGTGGAAGACCGCGGTTCCCCATTACAGCAATGCCAGTCCCAATTACGTCGCCAGCTTTTATGACCTCATGGACCGGACCACGACCGTCGTTCAGCCGGATGACACAGTCAACAAGATCGAATACCTCAAAGGGCAGATCCTGGTGCGGGCTACGCAAGCCCCCGGGACGGATGTGGCGCGGACGACGACCGACAAGCTCGATCCGCGAAGCCTGACTCTGGAGAATCTCGCGCCGAACGGCGGCATCACCACGAATACGTTCGACCCGATCGGTGAGCCGCTCACCGAAGTCCGCCCCACCGGAAGCTCCACCACCACGACCTGGGATTCCCTCGGGCGCCCATTGAAGAGCGTCGACAGCGACACAGGCACGACCACCTGGTCCTACGGCGCCGACGGTCTGCTGCATTCGACGACGAACGGCGCCGGAAACAGCGTGCGCTTCGAATACGACTCCCTCAACCGGCCGAAATCACGAACGCTGATTCCGGCGACGGGAGCACCCGAGGTCTATCTCTTCCAGTACGACAGCACCGCGTACGCCAATGCCCAGGGAAAGCTGTCGACGGTCGTCGGACCGAGCTACACCGAGGATTATGCGTACTCGCGTTATGCGCTCGTGTCGCTCGAACAATTGACGCTCGACGGCAACACGTATGTGGACAGAGTCGAATACGAGCCGGCCGGAGATCCGACGCTTCGGACATTCGCCGACGGCTCGAAACTCCGTACCACCTGGTATGTCGACGGAACGCTGCATAAACAGGAGCTGAAGCAGAGCGGCAGCGACGAATTCGTCGATTACGCGACGTATACGGCATACACGGCGCTACAGCAGCCGGAATCGCTGCTCTCCGGAAACGGGCTGCGCACGGACAACACCTACTATCCGATCGCGCAGGGGATGGCCCGGCCGAAGACCACGGTGGTGGCGAAACAGTCCGGCCCGATCCTCACTCGCTCTTACACATGGAGTCGCGTCGCGGAAATGACGTCCATGCAGCATCTGCACGTCGGCGAGCCGATGCAGAGCGAGACGTACGTTCACGACAAGATGGGCTGGCTGACCAGCGCCACCGGCCCGGCCGGCAATTTCTCCTATGCGTACGATCTGTCCGGCAACATCAAGGAAAAAGACGGGGTCGCCTATCAATACGCCTCCCAATCGGACCATCTGACGACGGCCGGCAACGGCGCGACGTTCGGCTACGACGGCGCGGGCAACATGAAGCAGAAGAAGGTCGGATCATCGGCGTGGCAATACCAGCACGATGCGGCCTCACGTCTGGCGAAAATACTGCTCGATGACCGCGTCGTGGCCACGCATCTCTATGACAGCGATGACAGCCGCATACGCCGCGTCGACGGATCGGGAAACATCTCGACGTACATCGCCGAAGGCATCGACCTCTATCAGTCGGGCAATACGGTTCTGCTCACGAAGTACGTTAGCGGTGTGAGCGGCCTGCTGGCCGCGGTCACGACCACGTACACGCCGCAGTCTTTGCGAGCCGTGGCGCAGAGAGAGAGGATCCTGCTCGACCCCGGGCGCTACGACAAGGCCTCGATCCGCGGTCTCGCGCTCTGGTCCGCTGCCGTATTACGCGCCGTGGTCATGCGCGTATCGGAGCGCGTCACGCCGCTCGTGGCGGTTGTGTTTCTGCTCGTCACGTCGCTGTTCGTCGTTCGGCGGACGCGTTATGTGCGGCGTCATCCGGTGTTCTCTTCGTTCATCCCGCTCCTCCTCTGCGGCCTCGTGCTGCTGAGCGGAGAGGAATTGAAGGCCGAGCTCGGGCCGGGCGACGGTTACCCGACGGCGGGCACGCTGTACTTCCATGGCGATCAGGTCTACAGCACGCTGCTGGTCACGACCACCGACGGCAGCGAGTCGACGAGTCTCGACTACACGCCGTTCGGCACCATCGATCAGAAGCACAGCTCCGGTCCGAACAACTTCCGTGCGAAGTTCACGACCAAGGAGCACGACCACGAGTCGGGTCTCGACTACTTCGGCGCACGCTATTACGACCCGCAACTGGGCCATTTTCTGGAGGCCGATCCCCAGGCGCAATTCGCCAGCGCGTACATGTACGGCGGGAACGATCCGGTCGATATGTACGACCCCGACGGACAGCTGGCGTTGATGACCATCCTGATCATCGCCGCCGTCGCCGGCGCTTTGACCGGCGCCTACATGGGCGGGGTGGCCGTCAACAACAACACATTCAATCCGATGCAATGGGACTGGAGCAGCGGGCGCACGCTCGCCGGGATCTTCGCCGGCGCGGCGATCGGAGCGGCCACCGCGGCCGTCGGAGCGGCGATCGGAGTCGCCAGTCCCGCCGCGGGCATCATCGCCGAGATCGTGCTCGCGGCCGGCGAGAACGCCGCGTTCAGCGCGCTCGCCGGCGGCAGCAGGAAAGAGATCCTCGACGCGGCATTGATCGGCGGGGTGATGGGCGCCGTGACCATCGGAATCGGCGTCGGTGTGGCAGCCGCCTTCAGTCGCGCTGCGAGCAGTGCGAGCAGGCTGGCGCGGAGAGCGGAGAGCGAGTTGCTGCAATCGGAGACCTCGGGTGCACGGGCTCTTACGCGCTGCTCGAGCTTCCCGGCAGGCACCCTCGTGGCTACCGACCAGGGACTCGAGCCGATCGAGAGCGTCACGCCCGGGTCGCCGGTGCTGAGCAAGGAAGACGAGAAGAGCAATGTCGTCCCGTTCCCGGTGCTCGAGACCCGCTCACGCGGCGGCGCGTCGCTGGTTGACGTCGTCGCCGGCGGAACGACCGTCAGCGCCACGCCCGAACATCCGTTCTGGGTCGACGCGAAGGGATGGACGGCCGCGAGCGCGCTGCAGGCGAATGACATGCTCGTGACCGCGTCGGGAGAACGCGTTCCGGTCGAGCGAGTGACGCCAGTGGCCGGAACGGCCACCGTCTTCAACTTCCAGGTCGATCGGGGACATACGTACTTTGTCTCGCCGCTCCGCCTCCTCGTCCACAACCCATGCTCCACCCGGTCGGAACGGGCCAGATTGATGAAACAGGGGCTCGACCCGCGAAACATCCGGGGAGGAGCGCGGGCCAGAATACCGACGAGTCGTTACGGGGCCCAGCCCACGCGCTATGGGCCCGGGAGGCGCTGGGTTAATTTCGGACCGGTTGCGCAGAAGACCGTTCGCATCAAGCTCACCGGTACGCATGCCGGCGATTTCGACATCGCTGACGCGATGGTGAAGATCAATGAAAACTACCGCAGGAGCCGCGGCCTTACCTGGCATCACGTGCCCGATGTCAACGAACAACTCGAAGGAACGCTGCAGCTCATCCCGAGAAGCATCCATGAGAAGCCGCAGTGGCGGCATTGGGGAGGGGCCAGCCAGTACAGGGACATCGTCGGTTCCGGTTATGGGAAGTGAGGGGACGTGCCGCTCCCGACCGAATATTGACGCTCTGAGGGTGGTTCACTACACTCGCTGTCCGCCTGAGGATGGCGACGTAGCCAAGTGGTAAGGCAGAGGTCTGCAAAACCTTTATCCGCCGGTTCGATTCCGGCCGTCGCCTCCATTCTCACCCCTCCTGATTTCAACTTCCTGGCGACCGTCGAATCACACGGCTGGTATCACCTCGCCCCGTTCCGCTGGGAGAAGCCGGTCCTTCATCGGATCGAGATCCTCGGCGGCAAGCCGCGCAAGCTCGAGATCACGTTCGCGGACGGCGCGCTCCAGGTACACGGCGCGAAAGACTCTGATGAGCTCCGCGCGAAGCTGACCCGCATGTTCCAGCTCGGCGTCGAGCTCGGCGACTTCCACGAAATGGCGAAGCTCTCGCCGGCGCACGCCTGGGCGGCGGAAGAACGATTCGGACGACTGCTCTGCGGCTCGACGCTCTTCGAGGACGCAGTGAAGATCATCCTGACGACCAACACGATGTGGCGTCAGACCGTCCGCATGGCCGAGCTCCTCGTCGCGAAGTGCGGCCGCGGCGGCGCGTTCCCCAAGCCGGCCGACATCGCGCGCTTTTCCGCCGAGGAGCTGCAGGAGGAGTGCAGGCTGGGGTATCGGGCGAAGTCGATTCGGAAGCTGGCCGAGGTCGCTCTCGACATCCCCACCGGCACCACGCAGGAACGCTTCGACGCCTATCGCAAGCTCCCCGGCATCGGACCCTACGCCGCCGCCCATCTGCTCGCCATGGACGGCCGCCACGACTTCATCGCTGTCGACACTGAGTTCCGGCGTTTCGTGCGGGAGACCTACCACCACGGGCGCAAGATCAGCGATGCGGCGATGGTGAGGCGTTACGCGAAGTGGGGACGGTGGAAGTACCTGGCGTATTGGTCGGAGTTGTGGAATTCGCGGTGAACGCCGGCCAAATAGTGTACTCCGGTGAACCTGCCTTCGGAATATTGATTATTCGAGCCCCGTTTGCCACAATGGTGCAGCCGCATGTAAACGTAAGTTGTTGATTTTGTAATAGTTTACGTGTGGATGGGGACGCACGTGGACGACAAAATCAAACAGCTTCTCCGCGACCTCGGATCGGCCATCAACGAATCGATCTCCGGCTCCGACGACGTCAGCCGTCACATCCAGCGAATCCGCGACGAAGGCTACGACCTCTACGTCGTCCTCGACGCGACGATCGGCCTCAACAAACAGGAGGGCGACGACGCTCCGGCCGAAGTGGTGCAGCAGGAGACGAAGGAAGTGCAGTTCCGGATCAACGTCAACGATCTCGCGCTCCTCCGAACCCTGGGCATCGATCCGACACGCAAGGTGCGCACGGCGCGCCGAGTCGAGCATCTCGCCCAACCCAGTGCCGACGAATAACCTCTACGACGTCCCTCCCGCCACGCTCGAATCGACGCTGCGCGACTTCGTGTCGCCCGCGTTCCGCATCCGCCAGATCGAGGAGTGGATGTACGTTCATGGCGTCGATTCGTTCGAATCGATGTCCAACCTTCCGAAAGAGCTCCGCGCCTCGCTCGCCCGACAATTCAGCGTCGCCTTTCCCGAGCCGCTCGAGCGGACGACACCCGCGTCCGACGGCAGCAGCAAGTACCTTTTCAAGCTCGCGGACGGCAATCGGATCGAGTCGGTGTACATGCCCCTTCATGAAAGAACATCAGACAGGACCAGCGTCTGCCTTTCGTCGCAGGCGGGATGCGCGGTCGGCTGCACGTTCTGCGTCACCGGCTTCTTCGGTGCGGGCCGCAACCTGACGGCGGCCGAGATGGTCGGACAGTTCTTCACCATCCGACGCGAGCATCACGTCGCGCCGGAGCTGATGAACGTCGTCTTCATGGGGATGGGCGAGCCGCTCCTGAATTTTGACAACCTGGTGATCGCGCTCGACATCATGTCGCGCACCGTCGCGCCGAAGCGGATGACAGTGTCGACCTCCGGCATCATCCCCGGCATCGACGCACTGGCGAGACTCGCACACCGTCCGAACCTCGCGGTGTCGATCAACGCGCCCGACCGCAAGCGGCGCGAAGAGATCATGCCGATCACGTCGAAGTATCCGCTCGACGAGCTGATCGCATCGCTCAAGCGCTTCCCCGTCGACAAGGGGCGCGACATCACCGCGGAGTACGTGCTGCTCGCCGGCTACAACGATTCGCCGCAGGACGCGGTGGCGCTGGCGAAGCTGCTCCGCGGCGTGAAGGCGAAGGTGAACGCGATCCCGTTCAACGAGGATCCCAACCTGCCGCCGTGGATGAAGCGTCCCACCGACGCGGCCATCAATCGCTTCGTCGACACGCTGGTGAGGAACGACGTGCGCACGACGGTGCGGCGCTCGAAGGGACGGGAGATCGCCGCGGCGTGCGGACAGCTACGCGGAAAGAGCGAAGCTCCGCAGCGCCGTGTGAACCGCACCGCTCGGGCTCAACAGACTCGAGAAGAGCGTGATCCGCTCCACCGCGAACGGCGTTGACGTGTAGTCGCGCAGCGCGCCATTGAACGTTTCGATGCAGGCGGGCGGCCACGGATCGCGGATGCGCATCAGCGTGAGGTGAGCGCGGAACTCCGCGCGGTCGAGCGTCACGCCCGCCTCCTGCACCGCATCGCGCACCGCTTTGGCCAGCGCGTTGAACGAATCCTCCGGATTCACGCCGACCCATCCGACGCGCGCGTGGCGAGGATTCGGAAAGAACCCGCAGCCGGCGAGCGTCCCGTCGAATTTCGTCACCGCGCCGACGCTCCGCTCGACGAGCGGCACGAGTTTCTCGATGAGTGATTCCTGCTGCTCGCCGAGGAACGCGAACGTGAGGTGCTGGCTCTCCGGCTTCACCCACGCCGCCGGCGGCAGCTTCGTTTTCACACGCGCGAGGCGTTCGTTGGCCGGACGAAGCACCGCTTCGGGGAAGGACATCGCAATGAAGAGGCGCATGGACGTGAGCCGCTAATCGTAATGCCGATCCGCCTGTCCGGAAAGAAACTCCGGCGTAAAAATGCGCGCGATTTCCTCCTCGCTCAGCAGCCCTTTCGCGCGCAGCAGGTCGGGGATTGGCGTTTTCGTCTTCGCCGATTCCTTCGCGATCGCGGCCGCTTTTTCGTAGCCGATGATCGGATTGAGCGCGGTCGCCAGCGAAGGGGACGTCACGTAGTACGACTCGCAGCGCTCGCGGTCGGCCGCGATTCCGCGGATGCATTTCTCCACGAACACCGGCAGGAAGTTCTTCAGGATGTCGATCGAGAAATTCATCTCGAACGCCACCAGCGGCATCATCACGTTCAGCTCCAGCTGTCCCGCCTGCGACGCGTAATCGATCGCCGTCGCCGCGCCGATGATGTGGAAGAGCACCTGGTTCATGCACTCCAACATCGACGGGTTCACTTTGCCCGGCATGATCGAAGAGCCGGGCTGCACGGCCGGGAGGATGATCTCGGCCAGTCCGGTGAGCGGCCCCGAGGCGAGGAGGCGGAGGTCGTTCGTGATGCGCGTCAGCTCGAGCGCGAGATTACGCAGCGCGGACGACACAGCGGCCACCGGCAGGATCGATTGCATCGCTTCGCGGAGATCCTCCGCCGCTTCGAGCTCGAGCCCGGTCATCTCGCGCATCTGGCGCACGACGGCGAAGCGATAACCGGCCGGCGTGTTGATGCCGGTGCCGGTCGCGGTGCCGCCGATGCCGAGGATGCGCAGCTCGTGCGCGGCGGCATGCAGGAGCTGCGTGGCGCGATGGACGGTCGTGCCGTACGCGCGGAATTCCTGGCCGAGCGTCACCGGCACGGCGTCCTGCAGATGCGTGCGTCCCGACTTGATCACGTCGGCGAACTCTTCCCCCTTCGCATCGAACGCGACGGCCAGGTCGTCGAGCCGCGGGAAGAGCTCGTTCAGCAGCAGCAGCGTGCAGATCCGGATCGCGGTCGGCACGACGTCGTTCGTCGACTGCGACATGTTCACGTCGTCGTTCGCGTGCACGTGTGAAAGATGCGCGATGACCTCGTTGCAGTTCATGTTGAACGACGTGCCGGCGCCCGCCTGGAAGACGTCGACGACGAACTGCGGGCGGTACTTGTCGAAGTTGCCGAGGATGTCGTCGCAGGCGCGGACGATCGCGTCGCCCTTGTCGCGGGGCATCGCGCCGAGTTCCATGTTCGCCAGCGCGGCGGCGCGCTTGAGCATGATGAACGTGCGGATGAAGGTCGGATGCTCGCGCAGTCCGCTGACCGGAAAGTTCTCCACCGCCCGTTGCGTCTGCGCGCCGTAGAGCGCGTCATCCGGGACGTGGACTTCGCCGAGTGTGTCGCGTTCGATTCGCATAAGATGAAGACTCCGATGAAGACAATTTGGCAGCACGATGCGCGCCTGGAGATTCTCCGCCGAATCGACAGTGTGAAGGCGGGGACTGCGCCGCTGTGGGGAAAGATGAGCTGCGGCCGGATGCTGCGTCACCTCGCGCAGTCGTGCGAAATGGCCACCGGCGAGCTTGCGGTGAAGCCGAAAAAGCTTCCGCTGCGTTTCTTCCCGCTCAAGCAGCTTGCGATCTACGTCCTGCCGTTCGCGAAAGGATTACCCACCGCTCCCGAACTGCTCGAAGGGGACGAATCGTGCGACGAGGCCCGCGGCGATCTGCGCAAGAGGATCGAGGCCATCGCCGTGCGGACGGACGCGGCCTCGTGGCCGCCGCATCCGGCATTCGGCAAGCTGACGCCGCGCGCGTGGGGCGTATTGATGTGGCGGCACATCGACCATCACTTGCGGCAGTTCGGCGTGTAGGACAGGCGCCCTCGCCTGTCAGGCTTTCAACGCTTCCAGCTTCGCCTTCGACTCCTCGAACACCTGCTGGTGCAGCGACTGGCCGTGCGCGTCCATCGTGACGATGGCCATGAAGTCTTCCACCCACAGATGCCAGATCGCCTCGGGGGACCCGAGGTCCATCCAGTCGACGCCGTCGACGCGCTTGATCGATGCGGCACAGACCTGCGCGGCGCCGCCGATGGCGTGGAGGTAGACCGCACCGTACTGCTTGCACGCGGCGAGCGTCTTCTCGCCCATCCCCCCTTTTCCGATCACGCCGCGGATGTGGTAATCGCGGATCACCTCGTGCTGGTACGGCTCTTCGCGCGATGAGGTGGTCGGACCCGCGGCCTTGCAGACCCACTTGTCGCCCTCTTTCACCATCACCGGACCGCAGTGATAGATGATCTGCCCCTCGAGGTCGACCGGCGGTTTGGTTCCCGTGTGGATGCGGTGATGCACCGCGTCGCGGCCGGTGTAGAGACGTCCGGTGATGGAGACCGTGTCGCCGACGTGCAGCGAGCGGATCGTCGCTTCGTCGATCGGAGTGTTGAGTTTTACGAGAGCCATGTCAGTAGAGCCTCATCGTCACCGGTTCCGTGACGCGCAGTACCGCATCCTGTTTGAAGCGCTTCTTGTATTCGGCGGCGATCGCGGCGATCGCCTCATCGTGTTCCGCGCCCGGCTTGTGCGCCACTTCGACGATGTGCACGTGCTCGCGTACGACGTCGCCGCGCGGATCGAGCCATTGGCCGTCGCCCTCGAGGACCGTCAGTCCATCCTTGAAGCGCGGCGTCACGACGTCCTTCACGAACGCGTTCCATTCATCATCCGAAACCTGGCCGCCGCTTGGGATGTTCGTCCCGAAGAAAAGGCGATCGACGACCATGCCGCCGGTCGTCGCGCACGCCGTGGCGATGAAGAGGAGCGCGGCGAGCGCCGCGCGTCGTGTCAATACAACCACTCGCTCACCGCGCCGGCGCCGTCGAGCTTCGCGCCGCGGCGGCGATAGGCCCAGCACATGTAGGCGATGGAGACGAAGAACGACGCCGGGAGGCGATTCTGCGTGCCGATCTTGCAGGCCAGCAGCGTCGTCTTTCCGCCGAAACCCATCGGACCGATGCCCGACTGATTCGCCTTCTCCACCACGCGCGCTTCGAGCTCCGCGAGCACGGTGTCTTCGTTCGCGTCGTCGAGCTCGCGCAGCAACTGTTCTTTTGCGAATGAGTAGCCGGTGCCGCGGTCACCGCCGATGCAGACGCCGAGGATGCCGGGGCCGCAGCCCTGGCCCTGCGCGTTGAGGATGCAGTCGAGGATCGCGTTCTCCACGCCCTTCAGATCGCGTCCGCCGAGGTCCGGATGGGGGAGCGAATACTGCGCGTTCATGTTCTCGCAGCCGCCGCCTTTGAGCATCAGCTTCACTTCGACGTAGGGCTCGCGCCACTGATGGAAGTGGAAGACCGGCGAGCCGGGCCCGGTGTTGTCGCCGGTGTTCCTGCCGGTGAGCGAGTCGACGCTGTTCTGCCGCAGATACCCTTTTCGCGTCGCCTCGCGCACTGCCTCGGTGGCCGTCTCTTCGAAGTCGAGCTGGTCGTAGCCGACCGGCGTGTGGACGTAGAAGAGGATCGTGCCGGTGTCCTGGCAGAGCGGCAGCGAGCTCTCCTTCGCCAGGCCGATGTTGCAGCCGATGACGTTCAGCGCGACTTCGGCGTTCGACCCCGGCGCCTCCTGCCCGCGCGCCGCGGTGACGGCGCGGACGACGTCATCCGGCAGGATCGTCGACGTGCGGCGGATGAGCTCGAGGATCGATTCGAAGAGGGCGGACTGAGAACTGACTTCGCGGAGGGGTGCGGTGGCGGTCATGCGGAAGGCTCCGGGGGCGAGTCTATCGCCCGCTGCAACTCACTACAATGGTCCGATGCTCCCCCACAAACTCATGCACCACGATCCGGTGGATGGCTTCCGCTGGCGGAGCCACGAGATCTCGCGCATCGAGGGATTCAGCGACGCGGTCTTCGGCTTCGCCGTCACGCTGCTGATCGTCTCGCTCGAGGTGCCGCGCACGTCGACGGAGCTGCTGGAGATGATGCATGGCTTCGCCGCGTTCGTGGCCACGTTCCTCATCCTCGCCGGCGTCTGGCGCGCGCAGTTCATCTTCTTCCGCCGCTACGGCCTGGAAGACAACACCACCGTGTCGCTGAACCTCGTGCTGCTCTTCACCGTCCTCTTCTTCGTCTATCCGCTGAAGTTCCTCTTCGGGATGATGATCACCGACTTCCGGATGCACGCGATGGTGGAGACGGCGCACGGCCTCGTGCCGGCCGTGCTCCCCGAGCACAAGAAGTGGATCTTCATGATCTTCGCCCTCGGCTATGTCGCGGTGTTCAGCGTCTTCGCGCTGCTCTACCGCCACGCCTACAAGCAGCGCGACCGCCTCGGGCTGAACGAGTTCGAAGTCTTCGAGACGCAGCACAGCATCAAGCGGATGACGCTGGTCATCTTCGTCGGCGTCTCGTACTTCGCGGTCGCGTTGCTGGAGTCGCTGCCGCACAACACGCCGGCGGAAAAACGCCTCGTGCTGATCACCTCGACCATCACGCTCGCCATCTTCGGCGTGCTGATGTTGTTAATGGTCCGGCTCGTGCGCGAGCGGCGGCGGGTGAAGAAGGATTGGCTCGCGCGTCCCCAGTACGAGCCGCCATCGTGATCCTCGCGGCCCTGTTCGCTGTCGCCGTGACCGCGGCGCCGTGCGAGAGTCTCCAGTTCGACCTCCCGCCCGCGTACGACGCCGGTCCTTCGCCGGCGGCCGCCGTGGCAGGCGATTTCGACGGCGACGGCAATCTCGACCTCCTCGCCGGCGGATTGAACGGTCTGACGTTCCTCCGCGGCGACGGGCGCGGCACGTTCGTTTCGCGCCGCACGCTGACCGATCTGCCGGTCACCGATCTCTTCGCCTTCGGCCGGACCGCCATCGCATACGACGTGCGCACCGGCGTGGCGACTTCGCTCACGTATGCCGCCGGCGATTTCAGGAAGGGGGCGTCGATCACCGGATCGGGACCATTGAGTTACGGCGATTTCAACGGCGATCACGAGGTCGACCTGCTGTTCCCGTCGCTGAGCGTCCGCGCCACCGGCGACGTCGACGGCGATGGCCGCGACGACCTCGTGCTGTTGAACGGCTCGACGCTCACGTTCATGCGGCTGGAGGGATCGTCGTTCGTCACCGCCGGTAGTCTGGCGATTTCAACGCCGTTGCCGGAGGAGATCGTCGTTGCCGATTTCGACGGTGATGGGCGGAAGGACGTCGGCATCCGCAGCAACGGCATTCCGCTGCTCGACGTCTATCGCTCGCGCGGCGGATTCGCATTCGATCCGCTGGTCTCCTCGCATTACGAGCGCGGCACATTCCGCGTCGCCGACGTCGATGGAGACAAGAAGCCCGACCTCATCGCGGACGGCGGACGATTCGCGGTGTTCCTGCGCGGCAGAGGCGACGGTTCGTTCGAGGCCGAGCAGCCGCTCGGTCGGATCTTCACCGGGCAGGTGAGCGGCAAACCGGGAGTGATCGCGGTCGCCGACTTCACCCGCGATGGAGTCCCCGACATCGCGTCGCTCGCGCCGAACGGAGTGCTGCTCTCGCGCGGCAACGGCGACGGCACCTTCGACGGCCGCCGCTATCTTCCGGTCGACGTCGTTCTGGAACTGGCGGACTTCAACGGCGACGGGCGCCTCGACGTCCTCGGCTCGGACGGCTCGTCGACCTACGTCTCACGTCGTTTGATCGACGGCACGTACGCACGCGTGGCGGCGGCCGATCCGAAAGATCCGATTCCGGCCATCAACCGCCCGGAGCTCGTCGCGGCCGCGGACATCGACGGCGATCGCAAGCTCGATCTGATCTTCGCGAATCCTGACAGCACCATCACGCGCTGGCTCGGCAATGGTGACGGGACGTTCCGCCGCCAGCCGCAGGTGATCGCGCTGGGAACCGATCCGCGCTCGATCACGCTGATCGACGTGAACGCCGACGGTTTTCTCGACGTCGTGATCGGCAACGGAAACGGGACCTCTTTCGCCTTCACCTACGCCCTCGGCGATCCCGACGGCGGCTACGGCAATCCGCACTCCCTCCTGCCGAAGGCCGACAGCGGCGATCCCGGTTTCGTCACCGACGTGAACGGCGACGGTTATCCCGATCTCGCCACCGCCGGCGCGTTCGGAATCACGATGACGCTCGACGACGACGGCGGTCAGTTCGGCCCGCCGATCGCGTTTCCCTTCGAGCAACAGATCGCGGCGATCATCGCGGTCGCCGATCTCGACGGCGATCGAAAGGCCGATCTGATCTACGACGACTATCACCGGCTCGTCATCCGCTACGGTTCCGGCGACGGCACGTTCGGCGGCGCGGTTCCGCTGCCTCTCGAAAATCTCGCCGAGGCGTACACCATCGGGGACGTCAACGGCGACGGACTCGCCGACGTCGTGGCCTCGCGCGAGAACGCGACCGAAGTCGCGCTAAATCGCGGCGCGCTCATTTTTTCAGCGCCGCAATCGTGGCCGGTCATCGGCGAGTGGACCGTCATCGACACCGACGGCGACCGCCTCACCGATCTCGTCGGCGACGACGGTCTGGTGATCCGCGGCGTCTGTCCGGTCGTGCAGCTCCCGCGTCGGCGGACGGCGGCTCACTGAGCCTCGATGATCCCGCGCTCCGTCAGGCTTCGCAGCAGCACCGCCGCACCGCATTGCTTTGACACCAGCGTCGGCGAGAAGACGCCGTCTGCCCCGAACTTTCCCTGCGTGTACTGATTGGAGAACGACCAGAGATAGGGCGAGTTGATCTTGCGCGACCGGTAGCCGAAGCCGTTGTACTTCTCGAAGCGATAGAGGATCGACGTGAGCGACCAGTCGTCGAGTCCGGCGAAACCTTCGAGCGTCAGCGCGTCGGTCGCGCTCTCTTCCCACGTGAACGGCGGATTGCCTTTCTTCGGGCGTCCTTTCGGCACCTGAACCGTGCGCGCCGTCAGCGGATCGCCGTTGTGCAGGTGCGTCTTGAAGTTCAGTCCGCCCTCCATGCAGTGCGTGACGCCGATGAAGAACCAGGGGATGTCGAGCGGCTCGCCGACGCTCTCGTAACGAGCCTGGTTCGCCGCGATTTTCGTCGTCGTGCTTTCGATCTCAGCCGCGCGCGTCGGCGCGATCACGCAGGTGTCGAAGAGGGTTTGGTATTCCTGTCGCAGGTCGTCAGTGAGGTCGATCTTCATGACTAGGAGAGCCGCAAGAGCACGCTTCCCCTACCTGCCCGGAATGATGAGCAAAATTTACCGGTTTAGTAGCTTGAGTCTACTTGACTCAATGTGAGGCAAAGCTATGAATTTCAACAAACTTACCGTCAAGGCGCAGGAAGCGATCACCGAGGCGCAGAACCTCGCGCGCGGGGCGGGCAACCCAGAACTGACCCCCGAGCACCTGCTGCTCGCCCTGCTTCGGCAGGAGGGCGGGATCGTCGCGCCGATCCTCAACAAGCTCGGCCTGAACCCGGGCACGATCCAGGCTGAAGTCGCGAGCGAGCTCGCGAAGTTCTCGAAGGTCGGCGGCGCTTCGGCGGAGCCGATGATCGGCAATTTACTGCGCCGTGTCTTCGACGCCGCGTTCAAATCGGCCGACGACTTCAAGGACGAATACGTCTCGACCGAGCACTTCCTGATCGCGATCGCGGACGTGAAGGAATCGACCGCCGCGCAGATCCTCAAGCGCCATGGCGCGGTGCGCGATGCGCTGCTCAAGGCGCTGCAGTCGGTGCGCGGCACGCAGCGCGTCACCGATCAGAACCCCGAGGCCAAGTACCAGGCGCTCGAGCGCTACGCGCGCGACCTCACGCAGCTCGCGCGCCGCGGCAAGCTCGATCCGGTCATCGGACGCGACGAAGAGATCCGCCGCGTGATCCAGGTGCTCTCGCGCCGTACGAAGAACAACCCCGTGCTGATCGGCGAGCCGGGCGTCGGCAAGACCGCGATCGTCGAAGGACTGGCCCGTCGCGTGATCGAAGGCGATGTTCCCGATGGACTCAAGAACAAGCGCGTGGTCGCGCTCGACCTCGGCGCGATGATCGCCGGCGCGAAGTATCGCGGCGAATTCGAGGATCGGCTCAAGGCCGTCATCAAGGAAGTCGAAGAATCGGAGGGTGAAGTCATCCTCTTCATCGACGAGCTGCACACGCTCGTCGGCGCGGGCGCGGCGGAAGGGGCGATGGACGCCTCGAACATGCTCAAGCCGGCGCTCGCGCGCGGCGAGCTGCGCGCCATCGGCGCGACGACGCTCAACGAATATCAGAAGCACATCGAGAAGGACGCCGCGCTCGAGCGTCGCTTCCAGCCGGTGTTCGTCGGCGAGCCGACGGTCGAGGACACGATCGCCATCCTTCGCGGCTTGAAGGAGCGCTACGAGGTCCATCACGGCGTGAAGATCCAGGACTCGGCGCTCGTCGCGGCGGCGACCTTGTCGCATCGCTACATCACCGACCGATTCCTGCCCGACAAGGCGATCGATCTCGTCGATGAATCGGCGTCGCGTCTGCGCATCGAGCTCACCTCGATGCCGCAGGAGATCGACCAGCTGACGCGCCGTCAGATTCAGCTGCAGATCGAAAAGCAGGCGCTGTCGAAGGAAAAGACGCCGGTGGCGAAGGAGCGCCTCGCCGCGATCGAGAGCGAGCTCGCGGAGCTGCAGACGAAGATCGCGGCGCTGAAGGCGCAGTGGGAGAGCGAGAAGGGCGTCATCGCGCAGATCAACGATCTGAAGAAGAAGCTCGAGGACGCGCGCGAAGCGGCGAACCGCGCCGAGCGCGAGGGCGATCTCAATCGCGCGGCGGAGCTGCAATACGGCCAGCTGCCGCAGTTGCAGGGCGAGCTCGACGCGGTGTCGGCGAAGCTCGCCGAGATGCAGAAGGGCGGTGCGTTGCTGCGCGAGGAAGTGACCGACGAGGACATCGCGGAGATCGTGTCGAAATGGACCGGCGTCCCGGTGACGAAGATGCTCGAGTCGGAGATCCAGAAGCTGGTGCGGATGGAGGATCGCCTAAAGCAGCGCGTGATCGGTCAGGAAGAAGCGATCACCGCGGTCTCGAACGCGGTGCGCCGTTCGCGCGCGGGGCTGAAGGATCCGAACCGTCCCGTCGGCTCATTCATCTTCATGGGCCCGACCGGCGTCGGAAAGACGGAGCTGGCGCGCGCGCTGGCGGAGTTCCTCTTCGACGACGACAACGCGATGGTGCGCATCGACATGTCGGAGTACATGGAGCGCCACGCGGTCGCGCGTCTGATCGGCGCTCCGCCGGGATACGTCGGCTACGAGGAGGGCGGTCAGCTCACCGAGGCCGTACGGCGGCGTCCGTACGCGGTCATCCTGTTCGATGAGATCGAGAAGGCGCATCCCGAGGTGTTCAACGTGATGCTGCAGGTCCTCGACGACGGCCGTCTGACCGATTCGAAGGGACGCGTGGTCGACTTCAAGAACACCGTCATCATCATGACGTCGAACGTCGGCGCGCAGTACATCTTCGACTTCCAGAAGTCGATGCAGTCGCCCGATCAGGAAGAAGAGATGAGGAAGAAGGTGGAGGAAGAGCTGCATCGCCACTTCCGTCCGGAGTTCCTCAACCGCATCGACGACGTGATCATCTTCCACGCCCTGAACCTCGGGCACATCAAGCGGATCATCGAGGTGCAGTTGAAAGGCCTGGCGAAGCTGATTGCCGATCGCGGTCTCGCACTCGAGGTGAGCGACGGAGCGAAGGAAGTGCTTGCGCGCGAAGGATTCGATCCCGCGTTCGGCGCCCGCCCGCTCAAGCGCGCGCTGCAGCGCGAGATCATCGACCCGCTCGCGATCCGGCTGCTGGAAGGGAAGTTCCACACGGGCGACACGGTGTTCGTCAACGCGTCGCCCGGTGGAAAAGTGGAGTTGGCGCTAGAGCCGGAGCCGATGAGCGTGCACTAGGCGGCCCGGCCGCCGGCGCTGATCGCTCCGCCTTGCGGTACGGCACCGCCGTGTCCGCGAGTCTCGGCTTCGAGCGGCGCAGCGCGCCTGAAATCGTCGCTGTACGAGGGCTAGAACCGCAACCGCAATCCCGTCGAGAAGGTGAGCGGATCGACGTCGATCGCATCGTCGGCGACTCCGCCTTTCTCCGTCGGGCTCCACGGGATGTACTTCAGCTCGAGGCCGAGTGAGAGGCGGTCGGTCAGGCGGATGTTCGCGCCGGCGGCCGCGCTCCACGTCGTCTCCGATTCGAGGTCGACCTTCGACGGATCGCCCGGCTCGAGCAGCAGGTCGTTGAGCTTGAACTCACCGCCGATGTGCGCGAGCCCCGCTCCAAGATACGGCGAGAAACGCGTGCCGCGGCGGAAGTGCCACTCGCCGAGCGCCGTCACGCTCTCCGCATCGATCTCTCCGGCGTTGATCGTGACCGGAGCGCCGCCCACGCTGAGATTCAGATCGGCGTTGATCTTCTGCAGCGCGAGCTCAGTCGAGAACTGATCGGTCCAGAAGTGATTGAGCGAGATGCCGTATCCCGTCTTTTCCTCGAAGTTGATGTTGACGTTTTCGCCCTCATCGACGAACGAGGTGTCGGAGAACGACGGGGCGACGACGAAGACGCCGACGTCCGTCGACGTGCGGGATTGCGCGAACAGCGATGAAGATGAAACGACGAGCAGCAGGACGACCAGGGAACGAAGTGCTTTCATTGTGTGACCTCCTCGGACGATTTGTTGTCGTGCAGCTGCAAGGCAAACGCGTTGCCAGGCTCTGCCAGAGAGGAAGTCAGCGGACACACCTCGCGATGTGTCCGCTACAGAGCACAAGGTGACACCTCGGAGCTACTTGATCTCCGGGACGTCCGTTCCCCAGTAGTACTTGTCGAAGAACGGCTTGAAGTCCTGCTTGGTCATGAAGCCGAGGAGGCCCATGACGTCCTTCGTCGTACCCGGCTTGTGATGGAACGACTTCTGGTAGGACTTCAGGAAGATGAGGAACGGCTCTTCGCCCACCTGCTTGTGCAGCGCGGCGAGCAGATACGGACCTTTGCCGTACAGCAGCTTCTGGCGATTGAAATCGTCGGTGACGCGATTGGCGAGCGGGATCGGCGCGACGTTATGGCTTTCGTTCGAATCCGCTTTCCAGTGCGCGAGCAGCCGTTTGTACGGCGCGTCTCCCTGGAACTTCTTGAGCAGCAGAGCGGCTGAATATTCGGCGAACGACTCCGCGAGCCACTCTTCTTCGTCAGTCGGATTGCGGACCGCCGTGCCCCAGTACTGATGCGCGATCTCGTGCGCCAGTCGCTCGTTGATGCCCTCGGAAAAGACCTGGTTCACCGGCTCGAGCAGCGGCTGGAACGCTTCGGACGTGATGAACACGAGGCCCGACGGGGCTTGTCCGTATCCGAAGGAGTTGAGCTCGACGATGTTCAACTCGTCGACCGGGAACGGCCCGAGAAAGAACTCGTAGTACTGAATCATGTCGAAGGCCAGCGCCGTGATCTTCTTGATGGCGCGCGAATTCTTCTGGCCATACGACGCGGTGCGGATCGTCAGGTTGCCGCGCTTCTCTTCCTCGAACGAATACTTGCCCGCGGTGACGCCGATGAAATCGGACGGCACATCGAGCTGTGTCTCGAGCACGTTGCTGTCGCCTTCAACCACGCGGCGGATCGTCTTGCCGCCGGCGAACGGTACGAACGGCGCCTTCACTCTGATCACGCCGTGCGCGGTCGTCGCCATGCCGGCGTCGTACGGCTCGGGAAACCAGTACTTGCGCAGGATCCATTGATTGTCGCCCCCTTCGCGCACGAGAAGATCTCCCTCGATGTCGAATTTCAGCTTGATCGGTGATGCGGCCATTGTCGCCGCCGGGAGTGACACGAGCAGCGTGTCGATCTGGTGCTCGAACGGCAAAGACTTGCCGTCCTCCGTTGTAATGCTCTTGATCTTGTAATGGCGCGGCGGCTTCGGGCCGTCCGCGTACAACTTGTCGATCAGGTGAAACAACAGTCCTCGCGCGCCGTTCGTGCGCGGCATCAGCGTCTCGGTCGCCGTGACGTGGACGTTGTTGCCGTCGCCTGCCGTCACCGTGTAGTCGAGGTTGCTGAGCATGACGTCGTACGGCGGGATATCGAGACGTGTGCGGCCGATCGGACGAGCGGAGATCTCGCTCTCATAGCGTTCGGTCCGCCGTGCGCGATCCTCGAACTGATACGCGTAGAGGAGCTGCAGCTTCTCGTTCTGACGATCGACGGTATACACCCACTCCTCGTCGTTGCCGCGGAGCTCCGCGCGCAGAATTCGCTGCGATGGCGCGATGAGTTTGTTTGCCGCGAGCTCGATCGCCAGCTCCGAGCTCTCGTTGTTCATGAAATTCACGCGGTTCTTCGCGAACGCCTCGTCGAGCGCCTGTCCCGCGGCGCCCTCCAGTGCAGGCAGCGGGACATTCTGCGCCGCGATGAATGCATCACTGAACGTCCCATGCAGGACGTTGTTGGCAATCGTCGCCTTCGATTTCAGGTAACGCAGATTGGCCTGCATGATCGGCAGCTCGACCGCGTCATTGGCGCTGTAATCGAACGAGCCGTCGCCCTTGAAGAAAATGCCGATCACTTCATCGCCCGCCTTGACCGGCGCGGCGCTGCCGCTCGCGAGCGTGAGCTTCATCGAGCCCGACGTGATCGTGAGATTGCTGACTGTGACCGGCGCGCCGCCCAGGGCGAGATTTTCGTAACGGGCGACGAGTTGCGGCGCGGTTTCTTCGGCGGCTGCGATGGCGCAGACAAAGGACAAAAAGCCGAGCACGGCAACGAGACGGATAAAGGAATTCACGGAAAGCCTCCGCTGTGGACGTCCGCACATTGTACCGGCTGCGCATAGCGAAGCGCGCCGCGCGTCGTCACCAGTAGCCCATCGCGTCCGAGAACATCACCTCGTACACCTTGCGCGCCCAGCTTCGCTTCCCGAACTCCACTTTTCCTTCGCTCTGCAGCCACTCCTTGATCGGGAGCGTGAACCCCGTCTTGCGGCGGTTCCGGACTTCCGGCGGCAGCGGCGGATGCGGTGCGGCGGCGAGGAGCTGCTTGCCGCGCTCCCTGCGCGTCACGAGCACAGGCGCGAGCTTGCGCAGCAGATGCGCGTCGACGAGCGGCACGCGCACTTCGAGCGAGTGCGCCATCGACGCCCAGTCCATGTCGCGCAGCAATTGATTGCGAAGGTAGAGCGACGACTCGAGCGCCGCGACGCGCGCGAACGGATTGCCGGGATCGGGCGTCACCGTCTGCTCGATGAGCGACAGCAGGTCGAGTCGTTTCAATCCTTCCGCCGCGATCTCTTCGCCGAGAACGGACGGGAGCTCGTTGGCGAGAAAGCGTCCGCGTTTCACGAGATACGCGCCGGCGTACGACGAGCCGTAGCGAAGGATCTCGCCCATCTTCGGGCTGATGTGGCGGCTCCGTTTCGCCAGCGCGGAGTTGAGCCGATAGACCGCATTACCGAGGCCGGGGACACGCGCCAGCGGACGCGTGATCGGCATCCAGCGCGGGATGTCGCGGAACGACGTGTAGCCGCCGAACAGCTCGTCGCCGCCGGTGCCTGACATGGCGACCTTCAAGCCGAAATCGTGCGCCGCCTTGCTGATGAAGTAGCTGTTGAGGCCATCGACCGACGGCTGGTCCATCGCCGCGAAGACATGCGGCAGCTCGTTGCGGAACTCGTCGATGGAAAGCTCGCGGATCGCGTGGCGGACGCCGTACTGCTGCGCCACGATCTGCGCCAGCGGCGCTTCGTCGTTGTCGCGCCCGCGGTATTCGGAGAAGCGGAGCGTCATCGTCTGCAGGTCGCTCGCGCCGGTCTCGCGCGCCAGTGCGACCACGGCGGTGGAGTCGATGCCGGCGGAGAGGAACGCGCCGACCGGGACGTCGGCCACGAGGTGGTAGCGCACCGATTCGAGCACCGCGTCATGGACCGCCTCGCGCCGCTCCGCCTCGCTGTAGTGCTGATTCGATTCGACCGCATCGCGCAACGTCGCGGCGATCGAGAAGTAGCGCACCGGCTCGCGCATGCCGCACGCGTCGACGTACGCGTACGAGCCGGCGGGCAGCGCGCGGATCGCGCGGTACATCGTGAACGGCTCCGGCACCGTGCCGCGGAGGAAGAAGCCGGCGGCGGCCGCGGGATCGAATTGTTTGTCGACGCGTCCGCCTGCGATGAGCGCCTTCACCTGCGACGCGATGCGGACGGTCTTTCCGTCGTCGGCGTAGTAAAGCGGCTTGATGCCGTACGGATCGCGCGCCAGCAGCATCCGCCGCTCCCGCCCGTCCCACAGCGCGATGGAGAACATCCCGCGCAGGTCGTTCAGCATCGCCTCGCGCTTTTCGTCGTACAGCGCGAGCAGCACCTCGGTGTCGGAGTGCGACGTGAACGTCCGCCCGCGCCCCTGCAACTGATCGCGCAGCTCCTGGTAGTTGTAGATCTCGCCGTTGAAGATGATGGTCAGCTCCCCGCGCTGCATCGGCTGCGCGCCGCCCGGGGAGAGGTCGATGATGGCCAGCCTGCGATGCCCGAGTCCGACCTTGCCGTCGGGCGAGATCCACGCGTCGGCGGCGTCGGGCCCGCGCAGCCGCATGCACTCGCGCGAGGTGATCAGCTCCTCGCGATCGACCGGCGGCGCGTCGTCCGCGTAGGAGTAAATGCCGTTGATTCCGCACATCGGGGCGTGAGTATAGTGGGCTCTCGTCGTTCGCGTCGCGTCGCCACCTGCATGAATCCAGGAGTTGGGCGGACGTGAGCTATGACACTTGGCTATGATTTCCGATTGGCCTTGAACTGCTTGGCCAATGCCTCGCCAGGTCCATCGTGTCGCACGCCTAGAATCAAAAGCGGAAAATCCTCGGCGCGAGCGGCCCGAACGTGACGAATGGCATCCGAGAAGCGAGGGCCTCTGTCCGTTAGGTATTTGGCTAAAGTGTCGTCCGGCACTACGAGGATTCCGACGTCGATGGCGCCATCGGTGAGTGCATCTCGCAGATGGCAGATGTCCATCACGAGAAGATCGCTGCGCGCAGAAAACTGAATTTCAACACCCATGCACACACGCGTCCCATTAATAGCAATGCATTTGATCCAGTCGACATCGCCACTCTTCGTAATTTTCCAGTCAAGAGCAGCCGCGAAACGCGCGTCGATCAATTTCCGTAGCGCCGCTCCACCGTTAGTATCTTTTTCTTCCCTGACGCGAAGATCGAAGTCCGTGATAATTCGTTCAACTTCTGCTAAGAGGTTGTGTAAGCCAAGCCGTTCTATACGCGCGAGAACCCCGTTATAATCTTTTCGCTCGGAAATCGTCGGCATCAGCGAAATAGCGCGAAAACTTCCTTGGGTGGAAGTTTCCCTGCGTCCTTTGGGAATCGCTCGGTCAGCCGTTGCGCGATGTGTGTGCAATCCGTTAACTCACTCCCTATCCAGTAACGGTGGAGATCCGATGCCGCTTCATAGCTAGAGCCACCGCCACCAAACGGATCCATGACTATGTCGTGAGGGTTTGATGCGATCTGAAAACAGCGCGCGGCAATCATCGGTTTTAGCTCATTCACGTGCCAACGTGCTTTCACCTTGGAATGTCTCGCCGGCGAAGTATCTTCCCAGAAATCCGTCAGATTCAATCCAGCTGGATTCAGAAACTTCTTGTGGCCGCCGTAATCTTTGATGTCACCACCGCAATGTCGGCACGTGGGAATTGGCATGCGCACTTTGTTGAAGGTCGATGGGTCACCCTTCGTAAAGTAAAGAAGTGAATAATGCGCCGGGTATAGCTTTCGGCCTCGCGGAAAAGTTCCCTTCATTGTTAGCGCGATCCAGTGACGAAAAAGCATTCCTTCATCTTCGAGAAACGATGCCAGTCGGAAAGACCACTTTGGTATGTTGTAAACAAAGATAGAGCCGCCGGGTTTGAGTACGCGAACGGATTCGCGTAACCAGCCATAGCACCATTTGAGATATTCATGGGCGGCGAGGTCGTCGCGCACCTCGCCCTCACCGTAGATCTTCCCAAGATTGAACGGTGGGTCTGCGAAAATGCAGTCGATTACATCATCGTCCAGTGCCCTCAGGACGTTCATGCAATCAGTTCGATAGAGAACGCCCTGAGCAGTGGTAAATGTCGGAGCTTCGCCCGTCGGCAGCGTCAGCGATGACCGTCGACGTGCACGGCCGATGGCTAATTGCGAAGGTTCTATGGTCATGTGCGGAAACTCCTCCATGCGCGTGAGTTATAAGCGCGAGCCGGGCTTCTTCCGAGGAGTTCTACGCGGAGTAGGGACTTAATGGTTCGTCGGGCTGGGGCCACGGTCGAATTCTACACGGCGGAGGGCGAATGAGCTACGACTGCTCGCAAGGTGCCGTGGTGCCAGGTCGAAACGAGGGCCGCCCAACTGGCCGCAGAGTGGCTTCAGCGGGCGGCCGAGTCGCCTCGTAGAGTCAAAAAACCTCACTCACATGTGCGCAAGCCGTTGCCGCGGCGGCTTCACGCCGACTTTCGGCAACGCTCTTCAGGCACGAACGTTGAGATCATGAGATTCGACGCTTTATGGAGGTCGAGCTGACTGTGTCGGTCCTCAGGAACTTTAATAAACGAAACAATCTCGATGGATCGAATGCCTGGAAGAAAGCGAAACGCGGGTCAATTATCTGCCATACCTGCAAGTGCAACGGTAACGTCGTAACTGCGATTGGTCGTGAACAAACGTGGAAAATCACATACAACGCGCTATTGCTGTCATCGCAGCGCCATCAGCAGAGTCGAGCTGATTGGTTGCATGCGATCAACGTTCCGTAAGCTGCCGCGAGAACCGGCATACACTGCAAGCCCATGAACCTCGCCGACATTCAGCGCCTCTTCGCCTACGACGCCTGGGCCAACACGCTCATGTTCGATTGCATCGAGTCGCTCGCCGAGGAGCAGTACACGCGGCCGCTCGGGTCGAGCTATCCGAACATCCGCGAGACGCTCGCGCACATCGTCGGGTCGGAGTGGATCTGGGACCGGCGGCTGCACGGCGAGAGTCCGTCGGCGATTCCGGGGTGGATGAACGAAGCGACCGTTGCGTCGCTGCGCGCGAAGTTCAAAGAGGTTGCGGATGCGCGTGCCGACTTCCTCGCGTCGGCCGACATCGAGCAATCGATCAGCTACCGCGACCTCGCCGGAAATCCGTTCACGATGAAGCTCGCGGATGCCCTGCAGCACGTCGTCAATCACTCGACGTATCACCGCGGACAACTGACCACGATGATCCGGCAGGTCGGCGCGACGCCGCCACGCACGGACTTGATCGTGTTCGTGAGGCTTTAGAATCGACGGCCATGCGCCGTCTGATCGCCCTTCTCTCCCTCCTTGCTCTCCCCACTTTTGCGCAGGACAAGCCGATGATCGGATTCACGGCGGCGTCGGCGGCGAAGCAGCGCGCGCTCGAGCAGAAGTTCGACGCGAGTCTGCATCGCGACGATCTGCGCGAGTGGATGCGGCGGCTGAGCGCGCGGCCTCATCACCTCGGCTCGGCGTACGACAAGGAGAACGCCGAGCTCCTCGCGTCGCTCTTCAAGTCGTGGGGCTACGAGACGACGATCGAGACGTTCGACGTCCTCTTTCCGACGCCGAAGACGCGCGTCGTGGAGCTCATCGCGCCGGAGCGCTACACGCTCAAGCTCACCGAGGCGCCGCTGAAAGAGGATGCGACCTCGGGACAGAGCAGCGAGCAGTTGCCGACGTACAACGCGTACTCGACCGACGGCGACGTCACCGGCGATCTCGTCTACGTCAACTACGGCGTCCCCGCCGATTACGAGGAGCTGGCGAAGCGCGGCATCGACGTGCAGGGAAAGATCGTCATCGCCCGCTACGGCCTGTCGTGGCGCGGCATCAAGCCGAAGGTCGCGGCGGAGCACGGCGCGATCGGCTGCATCATCTACTCCGATCCGCGCGACGACGGCTACTTCGCCGGCGACGTCTATCCGAAAGGCGCCTTTCGCAGCGAGAACGGCGCGCAGCGCGGCTCGGTCGCCGACATGCCGCTCTACTCCGGCGATCCGCTCACGCCCGGCGTCGGCGCGACCGCGGATGCGAAGCGCCTCGATCGCAAAGACGCGCCGACGATCACGAAGATCCCGGTGCTGCCGATCTCGTACAGCGATGCATTGCCGCTGCTGCGCGCACTCGCCGGACCGGTCGCGCCGGTCGACTGGCGCGGCGCGCTCCCGATCACCTACCACCTCGGGCCCGGTCCGGCGCGCGTGCACATGAACCTCGCGTTCGACTGGAAGCTCGTCCCCGCGCGCGACGTCATCGCCAGGCTCCCCGGCACCGATCGCGCCGACGAATGGATCCTGCACGGCAATCACTACGACGCCTGGGTGAACGGTGCGAGCGATCCGATCAGCGGGATGGTGGCGGAGCTGGCGGAAGCGCGCGCCATCGGCGAGCTGGCGAAGAGCGGCTGGCGCCCGCGCCGCACGATCATCTTCGCCGCCTGGGACGGCGAGGAGCAGGGCCTCCTCGGATCGACCGAATGGGTGGAGACGCATCAGGCGGAGTTGCAGGAGCACCTCGTCGTCTACATGAACTCCGACTCGAACTCGCGCGGCTTCCTCGAGGCCGGCGGCTCGCATTCGCTGGAGCGCTTCATCACGCAGATCGCGCGCGAAGTGAACGATCCGCAGCGCAACGTGTCGGTCTACGAGCGGCTGCGCGCGCACGACCTGATCACGGCGAAAACCGCCGACGACCGGAAGGAAGCGCTGGAGCGCGATCTCATCCGCCTCGAGGCCCTCGGCTCCGGCTCCGACTTCACGCCGTTCCTGCAGCATGCGGGCATCGCGTCGCTGTCGATCGGTTACTCCGGCGAGGCGGACGGCGGCTCGTATCACTCCATCTACGACTCGTTCGATCACTTCACGCGCTTCGGCGATCCGACGTTCGACTACGGCGTGACGCAGGCGAAGACGACCGGGCGCGTGACGCTGCGGATGGCAAACGCCGATCTGCTGCCGTTCGAATTCACGACCGTGGCGACGACGCTCACGCGTTACGCGGACGAAGTAGCGCAGCTCGCCGAGTCGATGCGCAAGTCGACCGAGGAGCGGAATCGGATGGTCAACGAGCATCTGATGGAGATCGCCGCCGATCCGACGGAGACGTTCGTCGTGCCGCCGTTGGAGACGCCGGTGCCGTTCCTCAACTTCGCGCCGCTGCAGAACGCGGTGGCGCGATTGAAAAAGAGCTCCGACGAATTCGCGAGGGCGTACGCGTCGGCATTGAATCGCCCGGCTGTTTCCGCCGCGCTCGACCGCGCACTGATGCGCGCGGAGCAGGCGTTCACGCGCGACGAAGGGCTCCCGCGCCGCTCGTGGTATCGCCATCAGATTTACGCGCCCGGCTTCTACACCGGCTACGGCGTGAAGACGCTCCCCGGTGTGCGCGAGGCGATCGAGCAGCGGAAGTGGAGCGAGGCGAACGCGCAGATCGGGATCGTGGCGAAGGTCATCGACGACTACACAGTGCAGGTCGACCGCGCGACGGAGATCGCGCGCGACAAGGCCGAGTAGCGTCACGCGGCGCACAAGCGTCTAATCTGACGGCATGCGCCGCCTTCTGCCGTTTTTGCTCGCGGTTTCCGCGTTTCCGCTCGCCGCATCGATCACCGGCACGGTGATCGGGCCCGACGGCGCGCCGGTCGCGAAAGCGCGCGTTCAGGCATTTCAGGCGGAGACGCCGATCATGACGTACAAGCGTCTGACCGCGGGCGCCGCACGCACGTCTGTCGCGTCATCGACCACGGACGACCACGGCGCCTTCAACCTCGAGGCGGGCAACGGGGTCGTCGAACTGGCGATCGATGCGGACGGCTTCGCGCCGGTCGATATGCTCGTTCCGGCCGACGAGCAGGGCCTCTCCATCCCGCTGAGCAAAGCGAAGATGATCGAAGGCATCGTCACCGCCGCCGGGAAGCCGCTCCCGGGCGCGATGATCGTGATCGCGAACGGCTACCTGGTTCGGGAGCTGGGAAAGAGCGATGCAGCGGGGAAGTACCGCGTTCCGGGTCTGGTAGACGAGGTCGGACCGATGTTCGTGATGCATCGCGATTTCGCGCCGGCGGCGAAGTTCGACCTGGAGCCGGGCGTCGCCATCCGCGGCAAGGTGGTCGACGAGCACGACCAGCCGGTGCCGAATGCCACCGTGACCAGCGAGCTGGTGCTCGTCACCACGGACGCCGAGGGCAACTTCGTGATCGCGCATGGCCGGATCGGTGCGTCGCTCTACGCGAGGAGCGAGCAGGGACTCGGCGGGGCGACGGCGCGAAGCGGCGCGAACGTCATCCATCTGAAACCGGCGTTGAAGATCAGCGGCATCGTCCGCGATGACTCGAAGAACCCGGTCGCAGGCATGCCTGTCGTCGCGGTGAATCGTGATGGTGTCGCCGGCGCGATCACCGACGCCGAGGGAGCGTTCGTCCTCTCGGTGAGCCCGGGCAAGCATTCGCTGTCGGTACAGACCGGACCATTTTTCGACGGCGAGAACATCGAGACGACGGCCGGTTCAACGCGCGATCTCACCGTCAAGCGCCTGGCGAGTATCGACGGCACGGTCCGCGACGATGACGGAAAGCCGGTTGCCGGTGCCAGCGTCTCATTCACGCCAGTGCAGGAGCGCGAGTTTGCAGTGATGTCGATGCGATCCAATCGCGATGGCGTGCCGACCGATGCCGCGGGCCGCTTTCGACTTCGCGTTGCCGCGGGGACCAAAGGCCGTCTCTCCGCGAGGAAGGCGGCGATGCCGACGGCCGGCACCGACGTGCTGACCGTCGCCGCCGGCGGCCTGCGTGACGTCGTGGTGAAGCTCGCGCACGGCGTCGAAGTGAAAGGCGTGGTGACCGACGGACATGGTCACGCACTCGGCGGCGTCTCCATCACGCAAGCCGAGGAGGCCGCGCTGCCATTCGAGCGCGACGGCAACGATTGGGCGACGACCGGCGCGGATGGGACGTTCAGCGTTCGGCTGACGGAAGGGGCCACAGCTCTCGTCTTCGCGAAGAAAGGCTTCATCGAGGCGACGGAAGCCATCGACGTCGTGCCGGCCATGCGTCCGCTCGCCATCGCCATGAGGGCCGCGGCCACGGTCCGCGGCTTGTTGCTGAACAAGGACGGCACTCCGGTTGCGGGCCAACCGATCGGTAGCCTCGATCTTGAGGTGTACACGATCACGAAAGCCGACGGGACGTTCGAGCTCGATTTTCCCGCGCCGGGCGACTATCCGATCCAGGTCGCTTTCAGGTCAAAGAAGCAGGTCGTTCACGCGCCGTCGAGCGACGTGCGGATCGTGCTCGGGGAAGGGTTGTCGATTCGCGGGCGGGTCACCGATGCCGTGACCGGTGAGGCGGTCGAGCAATTCACGATCAGGGCGGAGCGCGACGACGACATGGTCGGAGCCGGCGAGCCGGGAGGCGAGGCGGCGGAATTCGTCATCAACGGGCTGGAGCCGGGGCCGGTCACCGTCGTCGTCGCGGCGGAGCACTACCTGGCGGTTCGCGTGGCGGCGGAGGCGGGCCAGGCGCAGCCGCTCGTGGTCACGCTGAGCCGCGGCCTCACGATGCGCGGACGGGTTCACGATCCGGCCGGCCAGGCGATCGAAGGGGTCTCCGTCTCGATCGCGCGGGAGTCGATGTCTCGTTCGTACGGGATGGAGACGCCGGCGTCGGCGGCCGACGGCACGTTCGAGCTCGACGGCCTCGCGCCGGACGAAACGATCACGCTGATGTACCGCAAGGATGGTTACGTCGATCGCTCGGATCGCCTGCGTGTCACGAAGGAGAACGGGCCGGTCGACGTCGTCCTGACGCGCGGCCTCACGATCAAGGGCCGGGTGATCGATGCGGAAGGAAAAGCGGCGTCCGATGTGACAGTCGTTGCGTCGACCGCGGCGCACGGCTCGTCGTATCGCGACACGAAGACCGGCGCGGACGGCGTCTTCGAGCTGCGGGGTCTCGTTGCGGGCCGCTACGACTTCGAGGTCGACCGCGGTTCGGCGATCTCGGGATCGGCGCGCGACGTCGATATCGAGCTCGTTCACGACGTCATCATCCGCATCGAGCGAGAACCTTCCGGGACGATCGCCGGCCGCGTCCGCGGCGTCAACGCCACGATGTTCATGCGGACGCTGGAGGTCCATGCGGCCGACGGCAGAATGGAAGGCGAGGTCAATGCGGACGGCTCGTTCCGCATCGAAAACGTGCCGGTCGGCATCGTGCAGGTGTCGGCGGCGCTCGGCGGCATGAGCGGAATGCGGAACACGCGCAGCGCCTCCGTAGATGTGACCGCGAATGCAGTTGCGAATGTCGAGCTCGTGCTGGAAGAACAGCGGACGCTGCGCGGCCGCGTCACGCGCAACGGACAACCGGTGCCGAAGGCCGAGGTGTCGCTGAGCGGAAGCGGCGGCTCCGCGCACGCGCCGACCAGCGACGACGGCGTCTACGAGATTCATGCTGACGCGGGCCGCTACGCCGTCACCGTGGCGGGACTGCCGTATCGAGGCGAGGTCGACCTCGAGCGCACGTCTGTCTTCGACATCGAATTCAGCGGCATTGTTGCGCGCGCTCGCGTCGTCGACGGTGAGACCGGCACGCCGGTGGAAGGCGCAGTCGTCCACGCCGTGTGGAACGCAAAATATCCCGCGCAACAGTCGAAGACGAACGCCGCCGGGATCGCATCGATCGAATTGCCGCGCGGCGAGAAGGTCACTCTCATCACGTCGAAGAGCGGTTACGCCAACGCCTCGGCCGATGCGATCGAGGGCGAGGTGGTGATGCATCTCGTCCGCTCCGCCGGTGTGGTCGTGCGGATCATCGACGCGCGCGACGGCCGCACGTTGTCGGGCTACGTCGTGGCGCGCGATGCCGCGGGCCGCGTCATCGCCTCGGCGCATGAAACCGAGGGCGACGGGACGTCGATGCTCGCGGTGCCGCCGGGCGATTATCGTTTCTCCGCGTCCGCCTCGGAGTACGGGTCGGAGACCATTCACGCGTCGGTTCCATCGGCCGAGCTGCGCATCGCGCTGCCGCGCGGCGGCAAGCTGCTGTTGCGCTCGAACCAGGATGTGCACGGCACCGCACGCCTGCTGCTTCCCGATGGCGACATGTACGTCCGCTGCTGGTGCAGCGGCATCGCCGACATCGAGATCGACGGCCGGACGACGACCGTGGACGCGGTTTCGCCCGGCAGCTACACGCTGGAAGTCACGCCGGCCGGTGGGAAGACGCGCCGCTATCCGGTGACCGTGATTCAGGGCGAGACCGTGCCGGTGCAGATCGATTGACGATGCGAATTCTCGTTCTCGCAATCGTTGCGTTGATCGCGCTGCCACTGGCGGCGTCGATCAGCGGCACGGTCATCGATCCCGACGGTTTGCCGATCGCCGGCGTGCGCATCATGGCGAATCGCGTGGAGACGCCGGTCGGATCAATGACGACCGACGCGAACGGCACGTTCGAGCTCGATGCGGGCGATGGCTTCTTCGAGCTCGTGGCGGAGAAGGACGGCTACGCGCTCGAGCGATTGAAAGTCCCGGGCGACGAGCGAGCGCTCTCCATCGTGCTGGTGAAACGAATCGGGGAACCGCGACCGGTCTTTCCAAAGAATGAGTCCGCTCAGCCGGCGGGCGGCGAGACGATCACCGGCATCGTTCGGGACGAAGCAAAGCGGCCGATCGAGGGAATCGAGGTCACCGTTCGGAAGGACAACTGGTACACGTTCGCGACAACCGGGGCGAAGGGCGAGCTCGTCGTGAACGTTCCGCCCGGTGACTATTCATTGAGGGTCGAACGAAGCGACTACCTCTACAGCGAAACCGCGCGCGTCCGTTCCGGTGGAACGTGCGAGCTGATCGCGAAACGCACCCCGTCGGTTGACGGCGTGGTGGTCGATTACGACGGCAGGCCGATACGCGGTGCGCGCGTCGAGCTGGCGGCCGACCCGACATTGCAAACGCTCACGCCTTCCGTCGTGACGGACGCCACCGGCCGCTTCCGGCTGCGCCTTCGCCCGGACAGGTGGGGGCGACTGATCGCGAGGAAGCCGGGGCTGCCCACAACCTCGCTGTTGCTGCCGGATCTCGAGAAGGCGCGTCACGGAATCACGTTGAAGTTTCCGCGAGGAATCGACCTGAAGGGAATCGTCACCAGCGAAGACCGCCGTCCAGTCGGCGGCGCGTCGATCAATCAGGACGGGGCGGCACGAATGTTCATCTACTCGGCTTCCGGCGCGCTGCAGATCGAAGACTGGGCCAGGACCGCGAATGACGGTACGTTCTCGGTACGCATCGAAGAGCTCCCGGTCGATCTTCTTTTCGCAAAAGATCGCTACGTGGCGACGAAAGTGTCGATCGACCACGCGCGGTCCATACGTTCGCTCGATGTCCGCTTGAAGCAGTTGCAGATCGTCCGCGGCAAACTCGTGCGCAAGGATGGGACGGCAGTCGGCGGCGCGATCATCAATGCGCCCGACTCGCCAACCAGTCCGACGACAACCGCGGAAGATGGATCGTTCGAGCTCCCGTTTCCCACCGCGGGTGAGCACGTCGTCGAAGAGGGTCTGGTCAACAGGCATCAGACCGTGCGCGCGCCGGCGGTCGACGTCCGCCTCATCTACGACGAAGGACTGACGATCAGCGGACGAGTCATCGACGAGGTGACCGGTGCACCGGTCGAAGGGACCATTGAATTGACGTCGGAGTCGAGCAGCCTTCCCATCGTCCCGTCATCGCCTGTGGCGGGTTCGTTCAGCTTCGCCGGATTCGAGCCCGAAATGGTGACCATCTCCGTCTCCGCCGCCGGTTACGCGTCGGCGAAAGTGAAGGTGGATGCCGGGCAGATGCAGCCGATCATCATCGCGCTCGAGCATGACGTCACACTGCGTGGCCGCGTCCACGATGCCGATGGAAAACCGCTCGATGAGGCGGTGATCAGGGGCGAAGAACAGCTCGGCGAATCGGATCGCGACGGCCGGTTCGAAGTGAAAGGCTTCGCGCCGAACGTGCCCGCGACGGTCACGATCCTGAAGTTCGGATATATCAGCCGGTCGATCACCATCGCTCCCGAGGAGCTCGGAAAGCTCGCAGACATCCTTCTCCCGGCGGCGTTCACCATGAGGGGCCGCATCCTCGCGCCCGACGGCAAGCCGGCGGCGGTCGGCAAAGTCACTGCCAGGTCGACAGCCCACGACGCCGCCGTCGAGTACGGGGCGAGCGATGCGAACGGGCAGTTCGAGATCAAAGGGCTCTCGGCTGCGCGTTACGACTTTGTCGTGGACGAGGAGGAGAAGAGCGATCTTTCCGGATCGTCGCGCGACGTCGACGTCGAGCAGGTGCACGAGATCACCATTCAGCTTCACCATTCCGCGAGCGGTGTCGTGACCGGCCGCGCGATCGGGATTCCGGCTTCATTCACGCGGCGGACGATCGCCGTCGATGGAGTGGGAAAGGCGAAGCTGATGAACCCCGACGGGACCTTCCGCGTCGAACGTGTTCCGGCAGGACCGACGACCGTCTCCGCGACGATCGGCAACCTGTCGGGGCGGACGCGCACGGTGAGTAAAGCGATCGAGGTTCCGGCGGGCGGGGAAGCGAGCGTCGAGCTCGTATTCGGGACGCAACGCGTTCTGACCGGCCGGGTGACGCATCGCGGCCGGCCGGTGAGCGGCGCGCGTCTTACCTTTCAGGGAAGCTCGCCTCTCTCGGCAGTCGCGGACAGCGATGGTCGCTACGACGAGCGCCTCGAACCGGGCCGCTACTCCATCGAGGTCGCGGATCGCGATTACCAGCCCATGCCGTTCCGCGGAGAGGTTGATGTCGAGCAGACATCGCGCTACGACATCTCGATCGACACCAGCGAGATTCGCGTCCACGTCTTCGACGATGAAACGGGACGGCCGCTGCGAAACGCCGGCGTTACATTCGCGAACAGCGCGGACGACACCGAGATCAACCACACCACGACAGCGGCCGATGGCGTCGCGGTTCTGGAGGTCGCGCTCGGGACGAAAGGCCTCGTGTGGGTTTACGAGGAAGGATATGCAGTGGCAGTTGTCAAAACGGACGACGCCGAAATCACGGTCAGACTCGTTCGAGCCGTTGATCTGAAGGTGCGAGTCGTCGACGCGCGTGACGGGCGGACGCTCGATGCATGCGTTACCGCTTACGACCTCGGGGGACGCGTCGTGGCATCCTCGGCGAAGCCGGAGCCCGACGGCACCGCGTCGCTGAACCTGCGGCCGGGTACTCACCGCGTCATGGCGTCGGCGGAAGGGTACGGATCGACGACCGTTCGCGCGGATGCTCCGTCGAGCGAGCTGCGCATCGCATTACAGCGCGGCGGCACGCTGGTGCTGAGATCGAACGCCGAGCTCCACGGCACCGTCGGCATCCTGAAGTCCAATGGCGAGATCTACGCGTCGCGATGCGAATACGCCGGAACGATCCAGTTGAACGGCAGGATCACCACGATCAACGACATCGCGCCCGGGAGTTACACAATCGAGGTGACGCCGTCGGGAGGAAAACCGCGGCGTTATCCGGTGACGATCATCGGAGGTGCCGTGGTCCCGGTGCAGATCGACTGAACATGCGAACGCTCGCCCTCGCAATCGTTGCGTTGGTCGCCCTGCCGCTCGCGGCGGAGATCAGCGGAACTGTGATCGATCTCGACGGCTTCGCGGTCGCCGGCGCGCGCATCGCGGCAAATCGTGCGGGCACGCCGGTGGGATCGGCGATGAGCGACGCGAACGGCGCGTTCGTGCTCGATGCAGGCGACGGCTTCATCGAGATCGTGGTGGAGAAGGATGGCTATGCGACGGAGCGGCGCAAACTGCCGGCCGACGAGCGAGGGCTTTCGATCGTGCTGGTACGTGGGACGGGTCCGGCCGAAGAACCCGCCCTGCGTCGGGACGTCGAGTCGGCCGGGACCGAGACGATCACCGGCATCGTTCGCGATGAGGCGAAACGGCCGATTGCCGGAATCGGTGTCGCCATTCGGCGGGACAATTTCTTCACGGAAGCGGCGACCGGCGAGAAGGGCGAGTTCGTCGTGAAGATCGCGCCGGGCGCGTACGAAGTGTCGATCGAAGGGGGCGACTACCTCTACGGCGACACGGTGCGTGTCCCTTCCGGCGGATCGTGCGAACTGGTCGCGAAACGCCTCCCGTCGGCCGACGGCGTGGTGCTCGATTACGACGGCAAGCCGGTGCGAGGAGCGCGCGTGTCGATCATCGACGTCTCCTGGGAGCCCGTCGTCAGCGACGTCAGGGGACGCTTTCGTATGCAACTGCCTGCGGATCCGAGCGGACAACTGATCGCCTGGAAGACGGCGCTGCCGGCGATCACCGTACCGTTGCCCGCGCTCGGCGAGGCCCGCCACGGCATGACCTTGACGTTCCCGCGCGGCATCGACGTGAACGGAGTGGTCACCGACCAGGAGGGACGCGGCCTCGGCGGCGTATCGATCAACCAGTCCACGATTCCGCCCGCCCCCTCCATTTCGGAGGCCGTGCCGGTCGGTGACTGGGCGAGGACGGCGAGCGACGGAACGTTTTCCGTTCGCATCGGGAAGCTGCCGACCGAGCTTCACTTCGCGAAAGAGGGCTACCTGGATGCGACGCAGCCGGTCGAGGTCACGCCGGCGATGCGGCCGCTCGCCGTGCGGTTGAAGCAGTTGACGTTCGTCCGCGGGAAACTCAGACGCAGGGACGGAACGGTCGTCGCGGGCGAGATCATCAAGGCGCCCGATGCCATCCCGGACGAGACCAGCTCGGCGGCGGATGGTTCATTCGAGCTCGGGTTTCCCGCCGCCGGCGAGTATTCCGTGGAGGCGGGCCTGGTCAACACGAGCCAGACCGTGCGCGCACCTTCGAAGAACGTCCGCCTCGTCTTCGATGAGGGGCTGACGATCAGCGGGCGGGTCATCGATGAAGCGACCGGCGCGACATTGGATGTGGACATCATGTTGAGCGCGGAGTCGAAAACCAGTCCGCACGTCGTATTTTTGCCCTCGCCGAGCCGGTTCACCCTCCGCGGATTCGAACAGGAGACCGTCACCATTTCCGTCACCGCGATCGGCTATGCGCCGGCGAAGGTCAAGGTCGAAGCGGGACGGAAGGAGCCGGTCGTCATCGCGCTGAAGCGAGGCCGCACGCTGCACGGCCGTGTACACGACGCCGGCGGCAAGCCGGTTCAGAACGCGACGATCAGGATCGAAGATCGATCGTCGATGGTGGAGTCCGATGGCGAAGGCGCGTTCGAGGTGAACGACGTTGCGCCGCACGAGCCGGCGAAGCTCACGATCGACAAGGACGGATATCTCAGCCGGTCGATCGAGATCGCGCCGGAAGAGCTCGGAAAAACCGCCGATATCCTTCTTTCGTCCGGTCTCAGCGTGAAAGGTCGCGTGGTCGGTCCGAACGGCAAACCTGTGGCCATCGATGTCGTCGCGAAGTCGGCCGGCTACGGCACTGGCTCCGGCAAGGCGACCAGCGATGCGGATGGGCAGTTCGAGATCACAGGACTCTCCCCGGCGCGTTACGACTTCGACGCCGGGGAAGGGAGCGATGAGCTCACCGGGAGGTTGCGCGACGTCGACGTCGAGCATGTGCGGGAGATCACGATCGAGGTCGAGCGCCGGCCGGCGAATGTTCCGGGAGACGAGGCGAGCGGCGGAGTCGAACGGAAGCGATCCCTGACCGGCCGGGTGACGCGTGGTGGCCGGCCGCTGGAGGGCGCGCAGCTCATGTTTCGTGGGAGCTCGAGCGGATATGCGACGACGGATCGGGAGGGCCGTTACGAGATCCTCCTGGAACCGGGCCATTACGCCGTCATGATCGAGATTCAACACATGAAGTGGCTTTCTTTCGATGGCGAGGTCGACGTCGATCGGACGTCCGTCTACGACGTCTCGATCGAGATCAGCGAGCTTCGCGTGCGTGTCGTCGACGGCGAAACGGGACAGCCGCTTCGAAGCGCGCGCGTCGCGTTCGTTCAGATGAATGGGGATCAGGAATTGGCGGAGACGACGGCCGATGGGATTGCGCGTCTGGAGATCACGCGCGGGAGCAAGGGAGTAGTGCAGGCCTCCATGCCGGGGTACGCCACCGCGGTCGCCGATCCGGGCGACGGCGATGTCACCGTGAAGCTCGTGCGTCCTTCGGACCTGAACGTGCGGGTCGTCGACGCGCGCGATGGGCGGACGCTCGATGGTTGCGTGGCCGCCTACGATCTGCAAGGACGCGCCGTGGACGTGGCGTGGCCGGGTCCCGATTCCGATGGCGTCGCGCGGCTGGATGTGGGACCGGGTGATTATCGTGTCATCGCGTCGACGCCAGGGTATGCGTCAGCCGTCGTTCGCGCTTCCGCTCCGTCGAGCGAGCTGCGCATCGGCTTACGGCCCGGCAGCGGCGCACTCGTGCTTCCATCGACCGCGAAACTGCGCGGCACCGTGCGGATCCTGAGCTCCGACGGCGAGCTGTACGCGCCGTCGATGTGTAATCCCGTCGAAAGCCTGGACGGCAAAGTCAGGACGATCGGCGGCCTCGCCCCAGGGAATTACACGCTGGAGATCACACCGTCGGGAGGAAAACCGCGGCGCTATCCGGTGACGATCATCGAGGGGACCGCGGTGCCGGTGCAGATCGATCAGTGAGCCTTGGGCAGCATGTAGACCACTTCGCCCTTCTTGGAGAGCCCGAGGTCTTCGCGCGCGATCCGCTCGACGGCGAACGTCGACTTCTTCGCGCTCTGCACTTCCGCGCGGAGCCGCACGTTTTCCGCTTCCAGTCTGCGGATGTCGGCATGCAGCGCATCGACCCGCTGCCGCGCCTGCTGCAGCTCGCCGATCCCGCCGCGATCGCGGAAGAGGAAGATGCAGAACAGCAGCACCAGCGCGCCTGAAATCACGATCACCACGCGCATCGCGGTCTGCGTGACGCGGCGCGAATCGTGTGTTGAGACCGACGGCGGCATGCAGTTAGTGTCCGGCGCGGCCTCGACAGTGTCAAGGTTCGTCGTCGTTGTAAGCCGCATGCATGATCTCCGGCGCGTAGAAAGCTTTGGGAGAAACGTCCGGCAACTCACGGAGGATGCCGGCCTGCATCAGGCGATCGATGTCCGCGCGGGCCGTCGGATAGGTGACGTTCAGCGCACGTACCAGATCGGTGACGCGCGTGATGGGATTGACGAACAAGCGCTCGATGATTGCGTGCATTCGCTTGTTCACGCTCGCTACTCGTGCGTGACAGGTCTCGCGCAGGAGCCGAAGGCGATCGCAGCGGATCGCTCCATCGCGGCAAACCTCGATCGTCCCGCGAAGGCAGAACTCGAGCCATTCGTTCCACTCGCCACCGGCGCTGATGGCGAACAGGCGATCGATGTACTCATCCTTGTTTCGCTCGAAATAGGCGCTCATGTACAGCCACGGTCGCGATAGACGCGACCACTTGAATGCACAAAGCGAGAGGAGTGCACGCCCCACGCGTCCGTTGCCGTCGATGAATGGGTGGATCGCTTCGAACTGGTAATGGGCGAGATAACAGCGGATGAGGGGATCGATCGTATCCGCTTCGTTGAGGAAGCGTTCGAAGTCATCCAGGCAGCGTCCGAGCTCATTGGGAGGCGGAGGGACGTACCGGCGATCTGCTCCGATGTGCACCTGGTTGCGACGGAATTCACCAGGCGCGCGGTCGCGTCCGCGAACACCATGCAGCAACCGTTGATGCATCCCCCGAATGACCCGCAGCGAAAGGGGGAGCTCGTCGAGCATCGCAGTGCCGGCTCGCACCGCCTCTGCGTAGTTCGAGACCTCGCGCCAGTCATTGGTCCGGTCGTTTGCAGAGGTGGCGTCGGTTGGCTGTAACTCGAACAGCAGGAGCTCCTCAGCGGATGCGTACGTCCCCTCCAGACTCGATGATCGAATCGCTTCTCTCCGCTGGAGCGGCGTCAGGAGAAGCTCCGCGCTCGGTAACGTCCGACCGATGCCATCCAGGCGGCTGAGCTCTTCTCGAGCCGTCGCGAGGGTTGGCCACAACTCATTCGGAATGAACCATTTGCGCGGCAGGGCGCGCGGGATGAACGCCCAATCGCGGTCGCCGATCGAGACCGGAACGAGTTTTCCGGTCGAATTCTTAGTGAAACGACGATCATCCATTTGGATTCAAAGGCATTTTAGAAAGCGGTCGGCCATTAAAATTATACGTCCTATATTTTAATTAACTCGCTTCGAGTTCAATTTCTTTTTAAACATCAAAATCGCGTTTCCTTCGCCTCGTATAATCCGTTTGTGAAGCGCAATTCCGCCTCTAATCCGCTCACCGAACGGTACGCGTCGAAGGAGATGTCGTACCTCTTCTCCGCCGACTTCAAGTTCCGCACGTGGAGGCGTTTATGGATCGCGCTGGCGGAGGCGGAGCGCGAGCTCGGCCTCGAGATCAGCGACGCGCAGATCGCGGAACTGAAGGCGCATGCGGAAGACATCAACTACGAGGACGCCGAGCGCCGCGAGCGGGAAGTCCGTCATGACGTGATGTCGCACATCTACGCATACGGTCTGCAGGCTCCATCGGCCAAAGGCATCATCCACCTCGGCGCGACCTCCGCGTTCGTCACCGATAACACCGACATCCTGCAGATGCGCGAGGCGCTGCGCATCGTGATGCGCCGCCTGGTCAACCTCATGGCCAAGCTGCGCGACTTCGCCTGGAAGTGGCGCGCGACACCGGCGCTGGCGTTCACGCACTTCCAGCCGGCCCAGCTCACGACGGTCGGAAAGCGTGCAACGCTCTGGCTGCACGATCTCCTCCTCGACTTCAACGAGCTCGAGTTCCGCATTTCGCAGCTCGCGCTCCTAGGCGTGAAGGGCGCGACCGGTACGCAGGCGTCGTTTCTAAACCTGTTCGACGGCGATGAATCGAAAGTGAACCGCCTCGAGCAGCTCGTCGCGGAGAAGGTCGGGATGCGGCGCAGCTACCCGGTGTCGGGCCAGACGTACTCGCGCAAAGTCGACGCGCAGGTCGTCGCGTCGCTCGCCGGCTTCGCGCAGAGCGCGTCGAAGTTCGGCTACGACATGCGCCTGCTGCAGCATCTGCGCGAGATCGAGGAGCCGTTCGAAGAGGAGCAGGTCGGATCGTCGGCGATGGCGTACAAGCGCAATCCGATGCGCGCGGAGCGCCTCGACGCGCTGTCGCGGCATCTCATCGTCAACTCGCTCAATCCCGCGCTCACCGCGGCGACGCAGTGGTTCGAGCGGACGCTCGACGACTCCGCGAATCGCCGTATCGCCATCCCCGAGGCCTTCCTCGCGGCTGATGCGCTCGCGCTGATCTACGACAACATCGTCGGCGGCATCGTCGTGCACGAAGAGGTCATCGCCGCGAACGTGCGGCGCGAGTTGCCGTTCATGATGACCGAGAACCTGATGATGGAAGGGGTGCGCCGCGGCGGCGACCGGCAGGTGCTGCACGAGCGCGTGCGCGTGCACTCGCAGGCGGCGGCCGATGTGCTGAAAGCGGGCGCCAATCGAAACGATCTCTTCGACCGCATCGCCGACGACACGCTCTTCGGCATCGATCGCGAGACGATCGAGCGGATCGCCAGACCGGAGGACTACACGGGACTCTCACGGCAGCAGACGGAGCGCTTCCTCATCGAAGACGTCGATCCGATCCTGGAGCGGCATCGCGAGGAGATTCACGCCGAGGTCGGCGAGGTGCGCGTATGAAGAGGGTAGTTCTCGGGTTGATCCTCTTCGTCGCGTACGCGTGCGCGACCACCGCCCCGCCTCCGCCCGCGCAGCAGCCGGAGATCCTGCACGGCGTCGCCAGCTGGTACGGGCAGGAGTTCGCCGGACGGACGACGGCGAATGGCGAGATCTTCGATCCGCTGCTGCTCACCGCCGCGCATCGCACGCTGCCGTTCGGGACGGTGCTCGATGTGCGGAACTCGAAGACAGGCCGCGTCGTGCGCGTGCGCGTGAACGATCGCGGACCGTTCGTCGGCAATCGGATGATCGATCTGTCGTACGCCGCCGCGCAGCAGATCGGACTCGTCGAGCCGGGAAGCGGCGATGTCGATCTGTACGTCGTGCAGCTCGGACGCGGTGATCGCGAGCCGCCCGCGCCGTACGTCGTGACGGTGCCGCCGTCACCCAAAGGGATGCTGACGGATCGCGAGCCGCCACCCGTCGAGATTGCACCGCCGCCCCCACCTCCACCCGCCCCGGTCGTCGTCGAGCAGCCGAAGCCTGTGGTCGTCGACAACATCAAGGTGGAGACGATTCACGAGACGCCCCCACCGCCCACTTCCGCCCCCCCACCGGCCGTGCAGAAGGGCGGCTTCAACGTGCAGGTCGGTGCCTTCGCCATCGAAGCCAATGCGAAGGACCTGCTGCGCCGGCTCGCGCAACTGGGCGAGCAGGCGCACATCGACAGCGGGAAGCTCTACCTGGTGCGCATTGGCCCGTTCCCGACGAGGGAACAGGCCATCAAGACGCGCGAGAGGCTGGAAGCGAGCGGGATGAGCGCGATTATCGTGGGAAATTAGAGCAATTCGCTCGCGGCGAAGAAGAACGCGATCTCGATCGCCGCGTTCTCGTCCGAATCGCTGCCGTGGATCGCGTTCTGCTCGATCGATTCGCCGAAGTCCTTGCGGATCGTGCCGGCGTCGGCTTTCGCCGGATCGGTGGCGCCCATGACTTTGCGGAGGTGCGCGACGGCGCCTTCACGCTCGAGCGCGGCGACGAACACCGGCCCCGAGGTCATGTACTCGACGAGCGAGCTGTAGAACGGACGCTCATTGTGTACGGCGTAGAAGCCCTCGGCTTGCGCGCGCGAGAGGCTCACTTTCTTCAGCCCGAGGACGCGGAATCCCTCGCCTTCGATGCGGCTGATGATCTTTCCGAAATTGCCCTTCCGGACCGAGTCCGGCTTAACGATTGTGAATGTGCGGTTCGACATAGGGGGCGGATGATAACTCAGTTGGCCACGTGCAACATCGGCACTGCCAGCGAGCCCGACACCTCTTCGAAATCGATCGGCAGGACGAGGGTGAAACACGATCCCTCGCCCGGTTTCGACTTCACTTCGATCGTGCCGTGATGCAGCTCGACGAAGTTGCGCGTCAGTGAAAGTCCGAGTCCCGTTCCGCCGCGGCGCGCGCGCCGCCCGTGCTCGGTCTGGTAGAACTCGTCGAAGATCCGCTCCAGCTCATCGGACGAGATTCCAATGCCTTGGTCCGCGACGTCGATGCGCAGGGAGCGCACGCCGATCGGCGACTGCTCCTTCGGGACGCCGTGCACCTCGATGCGCACCGGTCCGCCTTTCGGCGAGAACTTCACCGCGTTCGACAGCAGGTTGAAGAGGATCTGCTTGAGCCGACCTTCGTCGAGGCGCACCTTCGGCACCTCGGGATCGATGCTGGCGATGATGTGGACGTTCGCCTCCGCGGCGAAGCCCTTCATCACCCGCTCCACCGCGGCGATGGTGTCGCGCAGATCGAACACGTCGGCGCGCAGCTCCATCTTGCCGGCCTCGATCTTCGACAGGTCGAGGATGTCGTTGATCAGTTCGAGCAGGTGGTTGCCGGCGGAATGGATGTTCTCGAGGAACTTGTAGAGCCGAGTCGAGATCACCTCGCGCGTGGAGTCGAGCAGCACGCTGGAAAAGCCGATGATCGAGTTCAAGGGTGTACGCAGCTCGTGCGACATGTTCGCCAGGAACTGGTTCTTCGAGCGGTCCGCGGCCATGAGGCGGAGGTTCGTCTCGCGCAGCTCGTTCGTCCGCTCCATCACGCGCTGCTCGAGCGCGTAGGTCAGCCCCTCGAGGTCTTTGTAGAGATGCGCGTTCTCGATCGCCACCGCGGCCTGATTCGCGATCGCCGTCAGCAGGATGACGTCGTCCTCGGTGAACGCGTTCTTCTTCAGCGATTCGATGGAGATGACGCCGATCACGCGGTCGCGGACGATCATCGGCACGCCGAGCCACGATTCCGTCGGTTTCGTGTCGGCCACGGCTTTCACGCCGAAGCGCGCTTCTTCCGCGACGCTGCCGATCAGCAGCGGCTGATGATGACGGACGACCCACGAGTTGAGGCCTTCGCCGACAGGGATGCGGTCCTTCGGCAGGAACGATTCGTCGCGGACGTCGAGCTCGAACGACAGCTCGTTCGTCGATTCGTCGAGCAGCGCGATGGTGAAGAGCGTGCAGTCGACGATCTTCTTGCACTCGGTATAGATCGCCATCAGCAGCTGGTCGGTGGTGAAACGGAGGGAGATCGTCTTGCCGATGTTGGTCAGCGACGCGAGCCGCTGCAGCAGTTGCACGCTCTTGCTGCGCGTCTTCGCCAGGTTGCGCGCCACGAGGTTCGCCACCGCGCCGGTGAACGAGAGCGCGGCGACGGCGCCCCAGCCCATCGGTCCGTATGCGAGTGCGAGCGCGACGGAGTACGGCAGCGCCACGAGGTAGATCGAGCAGTCGATCAGGTCGAGGCGCAACACTTCTTTGACCGAGTAGCCGTACGCGCGCGCCGGCATGAACATCATGATGTTGTTCGTGACGATCAGTCCGACGCCGCCGAGGGCGACTTTCAATGCGGCCGCAGGGCTGGAGTGGATGACCGGGATCTCGCCGCCGAGGCGCTCGTAGATCATCGCCGCGACGAGCACGGGCAGACCGTATGTGGGGAACTGTCCCGCGAGCGCTTTCACGTATTCGGCCACCGGATCGCGCGTGTCGGTCTTGATCGGGCCGACCTGCTGGACGGCCATGATGCGCGCGGTCATAGCGATGGTGACGGCGAGCCACGACGTGAGCACCGGACCTAGCAGTGGATAGAACGCGATGCAGGCGGTGGTCAGCAGCGAGACGTAGATCTGTTCCGTCAGCTCGAACTTCAGCAGCGCGACGGTGATGGAGAAGACGACGAAGATCCCGATGAGGATGAAGGCGTCCGAGCCGAGCGCGTCGAGGATCGCCGCGGTCTGCGCGCGGCGGACGAACGCGACGTAAACCATTGCCGCCAGTCCCGCCAGACCCTGAATGAGAAAGATGGTGATGACGTGCCGACGTCGGGCCGACTCAGTGGACGTTGCTGAGGGCATGGGACATATGAATCGTACACCCTTCAGAGGGGAGTAACGATGAGACCGCTGTCGCCCGCGCTCAACAGAACATCGCGAAAGTCGGCCGTTTTCGCGAGCTCGACACCATGCGCGACGATGCAGCGCTCGAGCGTCACACCCTTCGCGATGCGGCAGTCGTCCCACACGGAACTGTCGCCGACGTTGCCTTCGATCACGCTGTTTGCGCCGATCGACGAGCGCGCGATCTCGCCGCGGATCGTCGCCATCTCGTCGACGATCGAGTCGCCGGCGATGCGAGATCCGTGCGTCAGCGGAATCCGGCCGACGATCATCAGCTCGCGCAGTGCCGTGCCCGCGCTCATGAGCCGGCGCGGCGTTCCGATGTCGAACCAGAGTCCGTCGTCGACGATCGCGGCGAGCGGCTCCTTGCCGAGGAGTGGTTGATAGACCGCGTCGACGATGCCGAAGAAATCTCTTTCCGGCAGGTAGCGAAAGACGCGCGAGCTGATGAGGTGCGAGCCGGAGAACATCAGCGCCTCGCCGCGTCCCTCGCCGAAGCCGGTGACCTGGCCGTCGTCGAAATACACCGGCGTGAACCTGTCGCCTTCCGGCGGATGCCGCAGCGTGAGCGCGGCGAGCGAATCGCGCGTCTGCCGCGCGCGCCGCAGCTCGTCGTATTGCGGGAACTGGATCGTGTCGGCGTTCACGAGGAAGAACTCGCTGCTCTCCTCGAGGAAGTGCCGCACGCGCCGGATGCCGCCGCCGGTGCCGAGGATCTCGCGCTCGAGCGAGAACTCGAAGCGGCAGTCGTAGGTTGAGGTGAGGAACTCGACGATCGCGTCAGGGAGGTGGTGCAGGTTGACCACGATGTCGTCGATGCCGGCCGCGAGGAACGCCTCGACCGCGTACGCGATCAGCGGCCGGTTGCAGACCGGGACCATCGGCTTCGGGAGCGTGCTGGTGACGGGGCGGAGCCGCGTGCCGAGTCCGGCCGCGAGGATCATCGATCTCACGTTAGAGCGCGTCCGGTGGGAAGACCATGTTCTCCGGCAGGTCGGCGCGCGTGCGCCGCGCCTGCCGGTAAAGATCGGCGTACGACTGGCGGATTCCCTGGTCGACGTTCATGCCGAGCTCCGTGGCGACGGAGCGGATGACGTCCATCGGTCCTTCGATCTCGAAGTAGTCGCCGATCGGCGTGCGATCGAGGACGACCTCGACATCGCGGATGCGCCACACCTCGCGGAACTTCTGATAGCGGAAGGTCGGCTTGAAGCCGAGGGAATCGAAGAGCTGGATGGCGAGCTCGAACGACTCCACGCCGGTCTGCACTTCCTCGCGCGATTTCACGCCGCTTTCGAACAGCGACGGACCTTTGTACGTGGCGATGGCGTAGCGGCCGAACTTTCGCACGCGCAGCAACGCGCCGCGCGTCCGCAGCTCGCCGCGGCGATCGAGCACGATGTTGTCTTCGAAGGTCTCGGGATAAAGCCGCGTCGCGCCGAGCTCATCCAGCCTGCGGACGAGGTCACTGCGATCGCGAAGAGGAAATTTGATTTCGATCTCGGTGGCCACGTTACCTTCTGAGCACTTCCACTCCCGGCAACGACGCTCCACTGATGAATTCGAGGCTCGCGCCTCCGCCTGTGCTGATGTGATCAATCTTCGACGCGAATCCCGAAGCTTTCACCGCCTCGACCGATTCGCCTCCGCCGACGACGGTGATCGCGTCGGCGTCGGCCACCGCGCGCGCCATCGCCATCGTTCCCTTCGCGAACGCTTCTTTCTCGAACACGCCCATCGGGCCGTTCCAGAAGACGACGCGCGCGTTGCGCAGGATTTCGGTGTAGTGCTCGATCGTCTTCGCGCCGATGTCGAACGCTTTCTGATCGGGACGCAGAGCGCCGGCGACGGTCTCGATCTTCGTCGGGTTTTCCATGTCGTCCGCGACGACCAGGTCGACCGGCAGCTCGACTTTCGCCGCCGCGAGGATGCGCGTCGCGACGTCGATCGAATCCTTGTCGACGAGCGAGCCGCCCATCTCGATCCCTTTTGCCGCGAGGAACGTGTTGGCCATGCCGCCGCCGATGAGCACCGTGTCGGCGAGCTTGACCAGCGCCTCGAGCGGCTCGATCTTGCCGGCGATTTTCGCGCCGCCCATCAGCGCGACGAACGGACGGTCGGTGACGTTCGTGACCTTCTGCAGGAACTCGAGCTCGCGCGCGAGCAGCAGTCCGCCCGCGGTGCGATCGGTGGGGAAGAGCCGGGGCAATGCATCGATCGACGCATGTGCGCGATGGCACGCGCCGAACGCGTCATTCACGTACACATCGGCGAGCTTGCGCAGCTCCTCGGCGAAGGCGCGATCGTTCGACTCCTCGCCGGCGTGAAAGCGAAGGTTCTCGAGGAGGAGCACTTCGCCGGGCTGCAGCGATTGCTGCGCTTCGGCGCCGATACAGTCGTTCGCCCACTTCACCTCGCGGCCGAGCAACTCGGCGAGTCGTTCGCGGACGGGAGCGAGCGAGTACTTCGGCTTGCGCTCCCCCTTGGGACGTCCGAGGTGCGAGGCGATGACGACGGAGGCGCGCGCGTCGAGGAGGCGGCGAAGCGTCGGCAGCGTTTCCTCGATGCGCGTGGCGTCGGTGATGCGCGTGCCGTCGAGCGGCACGTTGTAATCGACGCGGTAGAAGACCTTCGCGCCGTCGAGAGGAAGGTGGTCGATCGTGCGGATCTGAATCATGCGTTGGCGGACCGCGCCAGTGACTCCTTCTTCACAACTGCCACATGGGCAATGAGATCGAGGATGCGATTCGAGTATCCCCACTCATTGTCGTACCAGGCGAGGATCTTGTGCATGTTCGGCGCGACGGAGCGGGTGAACGTCGTGTCGACGATCGACGAATGCGCGTCGTTGTTGAAGTCGATCGAGACGAGCTGCTCGTCGGAGTAATTGAGGATCCCTTTCAGCTCGCCGTCCGACGCGTCGCGGATCGCCTGGTTGATCTCCTCGGCGCTCGTCGCCTTTTCGCTGTGAAACGTGAGGTCGACGAGCGAGACGTTCGGCGTCGGGACGCGCACGGAAATGCCATCGAACTTTCCCTTCAGCTCGGGCAGCACGAGACCGACGGCCTTCGCGGCGCCGGTGGTCGTCGGGATCATCGATAGCGCGGCGGCGCGTCCGCGGCGGATGTCCTTGTGCGGCAGGTCGAGGATCTCCTGGTCGTTCGTGTACGAGTGCACGGTGGTCATGATGCCCATCGTGATGCCGAACTTCGCGTGCAGCACTTTCGCCACCGGCGCGAGGCAGTTCGTGGTGCACGATGCGTTGGAGATGATCTTGTGCGTCGACGGGTCGTACTCCTTCTCGTTGACGCCCATGCAGAACGTGGCGTCGGCGTCCTTCGACGGCGCGGAGATGATGACCGTCTCGACCGTTTTCTTGAGGTGGCGCGAGGCCTTGATTTTGTCCGTGAAACGGCCCGACGACTCGACCACGATCTCCACGCCGAGGTCTGCCCAGGGGATGTCATTCGGATCGGGATGGGCGAAGACGCGGATTTCGCGGCCGTCGATGGAGATGCCGTTCGCCGTCGCCTTGATGTCGTTGTGAATCGTGCCGTGGACGGAGTCGTATTTGAGGAGATAAGCCAGCGTCGCGGCGTCGGTGAGATCGTTCACCGCGACGAATTCGATGTCGTGTTTCGATGCGAGCGCAGCACGTACGACGTTGCGCCCGATACGGCCGAAGCCGTTTACTCCTACCTTGACCATGGGATGAGTCCTCCTACAACGCGCGTAGTATAACGACCGACCAATGACCGTCGAGCCGATCCGCTGGACCGCTAATACGCTGCACCTTCTGGACCAGAGACTTCTCCCGCGCGACGTGGTTTGGGTGGAGTGCCAAGACGCTCATTCGGTGGCGGTTGCGATCCGCGACATGATCGTTCGCGGAGCCCCGGCGATCGGTGTCGCGGCGGCGTTCGGCATCGCCCTCGCCGAACTAACGTCCCGCGATGTTCCGAGCGCCGCGGAAGAGCTTCGCGCCGCGCGTCCGACCGCCATCAACCTCGGCTGGGCAGTCGATCGGATGCTGCGCGCACATGCTCGCGGCGCCGACCTCGTCGCGGAAGCGGAGGCGATGTTCACCGAGGACGTCGAATCGAACAAACGGATCGGCCACTACGGCGCCGAGCTCCTCGGCAATCAAGCCACGATCCTCACGCACTGCAACGCCGGCGCGCTCGCCACGGCCGGCTACGGCACGGCCCTCGGCGTCATCCGCGCGGCGGTCGAAGGGGGGAAGCGCATCGCCGTCTTCGCCGACGAAACGCGACCTTATCTGCAGGGTGCGCGTCTCACTGCATGGGAGCTGCAGCAGGATGGGATCGACGTCACGCTGATCACCGACAACATGGCCGGCCACTTTTTTCAGAAGCAGACGTTCGACGCCGTGATCGTCGGCGCCGATCGCATCGCCGCGAACGGCGACACGGCGAACAAGATCGGCACGTACACGGTGGCGGTGCTGGCGAACGCGCACGGCGTGCCGTTCTACATCGCGGCGCCGGTCTCGACGATCGACATCAACTGCCCGAGCGGCGAGGCGATCCCGATCGAGGAGCGGAGCGCGGCGGAGGTGACGTCGATCGGCAACACGCAGATCGCGCCGGAAGGGATCCACGTGCGGCATCCGGCGTTCGACGTCACGCCGGCGAAACTGATCACGGCGATCATCACCGATCGCGGCGTGCTGCGGCCGCCGTTCGAGGAGTCGATATCAAATACCTTGCGAGGTTGATCGCCGCGTTCTGGTTCGGCGGCGGACTGTTCCTGATCATCGCCGCGTCGGCCGCGTTCCGCGCTGCCGGCGATCCGTCGACCGCCGGAAACGTCGTCGGTGCGATGCTCACCCGCTGGCACTACATCGCCCTCGCCGCGCCGGTGCTGCTGCTGGCGATCGAGTGGCGGAAGATGCGCACCGCCGTGATCCTCATCGTCTTCGTGGCGATCTTCTTCGCCGCGTTCGAGGCGCTGATCGACATCCGCATTCACGCCATGCGCATCTCGGGCGATCGCCGCTTCTTCGGGATGCTGCACGGTATCTCGTCGCTGCTGCTCGTCGGGCAGGTGCTTTGCGCGGCGGGGGCCGTAGCGGCGATCGAGCGCGATTAGTTACGCGATCCGATTCCCGTCGATATCCATCTCGTGAATCGGATACCCCAGCGTCCCGAGCGGCTCGCGCACCTGCTTCGCGTTGCCGACGATCACGATGAGCGAGCGGTCGGGGTCGATGTACTTCTTCGCCACGCGCTCCACGTCGTCCTTCGACACCGCGCCGATGCTCTCGCGGTAGTGGTCGAAGTAATCCTCGGGTAGTCCGTACAGCTCGATGTCGAGGAGGCGGCCGGCGATGTCGCTGGCGCTCTGCACGGTCGCGGGGAAGACGCCCATCAGGTAGTTCTTCGTGTGCTCGAGCTCCTGATCCTCGACGTCGCCGGTGCGGATGCGGCGCAGCTCGCCGAGGACTTCCTGCACCGACTCGGTCGTGACCTCGTTGCGCACCGGCGCTGCGACGACGAACGGTCCGGCGCTGCGCCGGAACGCGAACACCGAGCGCGCGCCGTAGGTGTAGCCGTGGCGCTCGCGCAGATTGAGATTGATGCGCGAATTGAAGATGCCGCCGAGGAGCGCGTTCATGACCGAGAGCGGGAAGTAGTCGGCGGAGGCACGCGACACGCCGACGTGGCCGATGCGGATCTCCGACTGCACGGCGGTCGGACGGTCGATGAGATAGATGCGGTTCGCTTCGGGCGCGTTGGGAGAGACCGGAGGCCGGGGCGGCTCGGCGCCGCGCTGCCAGTTGCCGAGCATTTCGTCGACGAGCTTCAGCGCCTGTTCCGGATCGACGTCACCGCTGACCACCACCGAGGTGTTGTTCGGGATGTAGTGCTCTTTGTAGAAGCGGCGCACGTCGTCGTCGGCGATCCGCGCCACCGAGTCCGCGGTGCCGATCATCGGCACGCCGTACGGACCCTTGCCGTAGAGCAGGCCGGAGAAGCGCTTCGCGGCGATGACCGCCGGCTCGTCGCGCTGCTGGAGGATGTCGGTGATGCGTTCCGCGCGCACGCGCTCGAGGCCGTCGGACGGCAGCGTCGCGCGCGAGGCGATGTCGGAGAACATCTCGACCGCTTCGTGTGCATAGCGCGCGAGGATGTCGAGCGAGATGTACGAGGCATCCCAGTCGGCGCCGGTGCCGAGCGTCCCGCCGAGGAGACCGATGTCTTCGGTGAGCTTGATGCCGTCGCGCGTGCCGGCGCCTTCATCGAGCAGATCAGCCGTGACCGACGCGAGGCCCGCGACTTCGGGGGCGTCGTGATCGGCGCCCGAGCGGACGAGCGCGCGCATCGAGACGAGCGGCGCGTTGTGGTTCTGCGCGACGAGAACGCGGAGGCCGTTGCCGAGCGTGGCGCGCGTGACGTGCGGGAAGTGGTACGGCCGCGGAGGGCCGGGGAGGGGAGCTTTCGTGCGGTCGATCATGATTGGGGTACGAACAGGCTCGTGGCGCGATTCTCCGGCACGAGGTATTGGGCGGCGGTGCGGGTGACGTCGTCGACAGTGGCGTTCTCGTACGGCTCGAGCCAGGTGTTCAGCACTTCCGGATCGCCGAAATAGGTGCTGAACATGCCGATGATGTCGGCGCGCTCGTCGTAGTTCTCGACGTGATGCGCGTGCTCGATCTCCGCGCGATTCCGCGCGCGGCGCAGCTCGTCCTCGGAGATCCCGTTCTTCGCGAGCTTCGCGATCTCGGCGTCGATCTCCTGCTCGATCGCCTCGATCGAAACACCCTCGCGCGCCGTCGCCTGCAGGATAAGCATCCCGCTCGCTTCGGTCGGAATGATGTAGGCCGCGACGTCCTGCGCGATCTGCTTCTCGTGCACGAGGACGCGGTCGAGTCGGCTCGCCTTGTCGGATGCGAGGACGGTCGACAGCAGGTCGCCGAAGATCCAGTCGGCGGCACCCATCTTCGGCAGGTGATAGATCCGATAGAGCCGCGGCAGCTGTACGGGCGACTCGAACACCTCGCGACGCTCGGCGCCCTGCGGTTTGCGCTCGAGATCGAACGGCGGGAAGGTGCCTGCCGGTGCGATGGGGCCGAAGTACTCCTCGACCAGTTTCTTCGCTTCGCTTGGAACGAAATCGCCGACCAGCGTCAGCGTGCAGTTGTCGGGGCGATACCAGGTGGTGAAGAACTGGCGGATGTCGTCGAGCGATGCGGCGCCGAGGTCTTCCATCGAGCCGATCGTCGGCCAGTGGTAGGAGAAGTCGGGATCGTAGGCGAGGTTCAGCAGGCGCTCGAACGACGTGCCGTACGGGACGTTGTCGTAATGCTGCCGGCGCTCTTCCTTCACCACTTCGCGCTGGATGTCGAGCTTCTCCTGCGTCAGCGCGGGGAGGAAATAGCCCATGCGGTCCGACTCGAGCCAGAGGCCGAGCGCGAGGTAGTTCGAGGGGAGGGTCTCGAAGTAATTCGTCCGGTCGAAGGAGGTCGTGCCGTTCAGGACGCCGCCGACCGACTGGATGTAGCGAAAGTGCTCGTTGTTGCCGACGTTCTCCGAGCCGGAGAAGAGCATGTGCTCGAACAGATGCGCGAAACCGGTGCGGCCGGGGCGCTCGTTCTTCGATCCGACGTGATACCAGAGGTTGACGGCGACGAGGGGGGCTGAGTGATCTTCGTTGAGGACGACGCGTAAACCGTTACCGAGCTCGTACTGCTCGAGGTTGAGCATAGGGCGGGGGTTTTATCACATCGTTCATCGTTCCATCGTTCATCGTTTATCCTTCGGAAGCGCCGAATGTCCAAGCCACTTCCGTTTCGTCACATAGCCGTCGAGGGTCCGATCGGCGTCGGCAAGACGTCGCTCGTCACGATGCTGGCGAAACGCTTCCGCGGAACGAAGATCCTGGAAGACGCCGACAACCCGTTTCTCGACGATTTCTATCGCGACAAGCGAGGAGCCGCGTTCCGCACGCAGCTCTTCTTTCTCCTCTCCCGTTTCGATCAGCAGAAGCAGATCGCGCAGCGCGATCTCTTTACGGAGCTGATCCTCGCCGACTACTCGTTTCCGAAGGACAAGATCTTCGCGTACCTCACGCTCGAGGACTCCGAGTTGATGATTTACAACCGGCTCTACGACCTTCTTTACGAGTCGGTGCCGAAACCGGACCTGGTGATCTACCTTCAGGGCAACCTTGATACACTTCTGAAGCGCATTAAAAAGCGCGGCCGGGCTTACGAAAAATCGATTTCGCCACAGTATTTGCAGGAGATCAGCGAGGCGTACTCGCACTACTTTTACCGGTACGACGAGACGCCGTTGCTGGTGGTGAATACGAACGAGATCGATTTCGTGAACAAGCCGGAGCATTTCGATCAGCTCGTGGAGCAGATTCGAAATGCGCAAAAGGGAACTCAGTACTACGTACCGCTTGGATCCTGAGTAAACGGACCGAGACGGAGGGAAAAATGAAGAGCTCCAGGGTTACTGTCCCCGCGGTTCGCGCGATGAAGTCGACGCAGCGAATCGGCATGATCACCGCCTACGACTTCCCATCCGCAAAACTAGCCGACGCCGCTGGCTCCGACATCATCCTCGTCGGTGACTCTCTCGGCATGGTCATCCTCGGCTATCCCGACACGCTGAGCGTGACCGTTGACGACATGCTCCACCACACGCGCGCGGCGGCACGCGGTGCGGCGCGGGCGCTGCTCGTCGGCGACATGCCGTACCTCTCGTACCACGTGTCGGTCGAGGAGTCGGTGCGCAACGCCGGACGCTTCATCCAGGCAGGCGCGCACGCGGTGAAGATCGAAGGCGGCAAGCCGTCGCGCATCCGCGCGATCGAAGCGGTGCTCGACGCCGAGATCCCGGTGATGGGACACATCGGCCTGACGCCGCAGTCAGTCAACGCGCTCGGCGGCTTCAAGGTGCAGGGCAAAGGCGCGGAGGATGCGCGCCGCCTGATCGACGAAGCGGCCGCCCTCGAGCAGGCGGGATGTTTCTCGCTGGTGCTGGAGTGCGTGCCGTCGGAGCTCGCGTCGCTGATCACGGAGCGGGTCTCGATCCCGACGATCGGCATCGGCGCCGGCATCCACTGCGACGGACAGGTGCTCGTCTACCACGACCTCCTCGGGCTGTACGACGGCCACAAGCCGAAATTCGTGCGCCGCTACGCGCAGATCGGCAACGACATCCAGGCGGCGATCGAGCACTACCTCGCGGACGTGCGCGAGGGCCGCTTCCCCGATGACGAGACCGAGGCGTTCCACGCGGCGCTCGATGACGAGCTCAGGGCGTTGTACGGCGGCGGCGTCGTGATCGAGATGCCGCAAGCGAAGTGATGCGGGTCGCGACGACGATCTCCGAGGTACGCGATGCGGTCGGCGCGGCGCGTGCGCACGGCAAAACCATCGGCTTCGTCCCGACGATGGGCTTCCTCCACGAAGGCCATCTCTCGCTGATCGACGTCGCGCGCGAGGCGGGCGCGGATTTCATTGTCGTCTCCATCTTCGTCAATCCGACGCAGTTCGGACCGACCGAAGACCTCTCGCGCTATCCGCGCAACGAGGCGGGCGACAAGGCGCTGCTCGAAGGTAAAGATGTTGACCTTCTGTTCCTGCCGCCGGTGGAGGTGATGTATCCGCCCGGTTCGCAGACGACGGTCAGTGTCGGCGGCGTGTCGAAGCCACTCGAAGGGGAGCGCAGGCCGGGACACTTCGACGGCGTGGCGACGGTCGTGCTGAAGCTCTTCGACATCGTGCAGGCGGACGTCGCGGCGTTCGGACGCAAGGATGCGCAACAGTGCGCGGTGATCGAGCGGATGGCGCGCGACCTCGACGTGCCGGTGCGGCTGCTGTTCGGCGAGACGGTGCGCGAGCACGATGGCCTGGCGATGTCGTCGCGCAACAGCTATCTGTCTGCCGAGGAGCGGACGATCGCGCCTGTCCTGCATCGGGCGCTGCGGGCGGGGGAAGAGGCGGTGCGGCGGAACATCCACGACGTCGATGCGGTGGAGCTGCTGATGCGGAAGATCGCCGCGGAGGCCGACGGCGTCGAGGTCGATTACCTCGTGCTCGTCGATCCGGAGACGTTCGAGCGGCCCATCGATTTTCGTCGACCGCTGTTGCTCGCCGGAGCGGCGCGCATTGGAAAAACGCGGCTCATCGATAACATTCGCCTGTGATCCGCACACTCGCCCGCTCCGTCATCCACAACGCCACCGTCACTTCGACAGCCACGGACTGGCCGGTCTCGTTGCGCATCGATCCGGTGATCATGCGCGCGGCGGAGCTGCTGCCGCTGGAGGAAGTCGAGATCGTCAACATCTCGACCGGGGCACGCACTCGCTCTTATGTGCAACCGGGCGGGAGCGGTGAAGTGCATGTTTTTGCCCCCGCGCACGCCGGGGACATCGTCAGCATCCTCTCGTTCTCGCAACTGCACGACGGACAGACGCTCGATCATCGCGCGAAGGTCGTCACCCTCGACGCGAACAACAACGTCATCACCATCGCCGATGCGACGACGCAGTACTGACGTCGCGGTCGCGGTCCTCTTCGTCGTCCTGAGCGTCGCCATGACCTGGCCGCTGGCGCGCAACATGTCGCGCGCGGTGTCGGACTGGGGCGATCCATACCTCAACGCCTGCTATCTCGACTGGGACGTCTACGCCGCCACGCACCTCGGCGTGCGCCTCTTCGACGCGCCGGTGTTCTATCCGAACCGCAACACGCTCGCGTTCTCCGAGCACCTCTGCGGCATCGCCATCTTCGCCGCGCCGATGCGCTGGCTCGGCGCCGGCCCGATCACCGCGGCGAACATCCTCTGGATCCTCGGCTTCGCCTTCACCGGCTTCGGCACCTACGTCCTCGGGCGGATGATCACCGGCTGCGTCAGCGCGGGGATCGTCGCCGGCATCTTCGCGGCGTTCGTGCCGTGGCGCTTCGCGCAACTCCCGCATCTGCAGATCGCGTGGGCGGGATGGCTGCCGCTGATGATCGCGGCGCTGCTGCATTTCTCGCGCGAGCGGACGTGGCGCAACGCCGCGCTGTTCGGCGCGATGTTCTTCATGAACGGCTGGACGAATCTCCACTACTTCGTCCTCGGATCGTTCGCCATCGCGCTGGCGACACCGATCGCACTGCGCCGCGACGATCGCGCCTACCTCAAGATCGCAACGACGACCATCGTCGCACTCGTGATGCTGCTGCCGTTCCTCCTGCCGTATCGCGCTGCGATGCAGCAGTACCACATGCGCGGCGACGTCGCGGAGACGCGGTCGCACTCCGCCGTCCCCGGCGACTGGCTGTACGTCACCGAGCTGAATCGCTTCTATGCGCCGCTGCAGACGAACGATGGACCCGTCGATCCGGAGCGGCGTCTGTTTCCGGGATATCTGGCGCTGCTGCTGGCGATGGCCGGGATCTGGTTCGGCCGCGGGACACCTCGTGCAATCGGCCTGGTGTGGATCGTCGTCGGCTTCCTCGGTTCGCTCGGCCTCAACGGCTGGTTCCATTCGGCGCTCTTCAACTCGCTCGGCGTGTTCCGAGGGATTCGCGTGCCGGCGCGATGGGCGGTGATCGCGTATTTCGGGATCGCGATGCTCGCGGCGCTCGGCGTGGCTGTGCTCACGCGCCGGACGCCCTCACCCCCAGCCCCTCTCCCGCGGCGGCGGGAGAGGGTGGCCGAAGGCCGGGTGAGGGTCGCGCTGATCGCGATCGCCCTGCTCTTCGAGCTCCGCGCGGCGCCGATCCACTGGTTCCTCGCGCCGCGCGACACGCCCGCGGTCTACACCTGGCTGCGCACCGCGCAGATGCGCGGCGCGATCGCGCACCTGCCGTTCGGCATCGAGCGCGACGAGTTCGAGTACATGCTCTTCGAGACGGCGCATCACCGCCCCATGCTCAACGGCTGGGGCTTCAATCCGCCGAGCACCACGGCGATCCTCGCGCTCGCGCGGCAGAATCCGATCCCCGACGCGCTGATGGATCGCCTCGAGGCGTCGAGGTGCAGCTTGGTGATCCTGCACAACGATCGCGCGATCGCCGAAAAAGAGTTCGTCCTCCGCCAGGTCGCGCTCGGACGTCTCATCTTCCTCCGCCGCTTCGACAACAGCATCCTCGGCGACGACGTCTACGCCGTGCGCAGGAACGAGCCGGACGCGAAGCCGGGCGTGCGCGTCGAGCGCAATTCGATTCCGTTCGGGTATCTCGCCACCGTTCGTCCCGAGGTGACCGGTTGGGCGAGCGCGCCCGAGGGTGTCGCGCGCGTGACGCTCTGGATCGACAACCACAGCGTCGCGATTCCGGCGTCGCTCGCACCGGCACCGTGGGTGGAGCGTCGCTTCCGGATGCCGGCGGTGACGTTCCGCGGAACGGTGAGCAAGGAGACCGACCTCGAGGTCGAGATCATCGGCCGCGACGGCAAGTCGACGCTGTTACCCGGCGTCAGTGTGTCCGGACGAAGTCGATGAAGCCGGCGTCGACGTTCACGTCGACCAGCTTCACTCGCACGCGCTCGCCGATGTCGAGACCGTCGAAGCCGTGCACGATCTTCCCTTCCACCGGCGGGTGAAAGATGCGCGCCCACGTCCCTTTCGGTCCGGCGCCGGTGACGATGCCGTCGAAGCGCTGGCCGATGCGATCCGCGAGCAGGCAGGCGGCCGCTGACTTCCGCACCTTGCGCTCCACCTTGTTCGCCTCGTCTTCCTGATTCGTGCAGTGCTCGGCCAGTTGCGCCAGCTCATCGCGCGTGTAGGCCGCCGTCGCGTTGTGCAGCATCGCCTTGACCAGGCGATGCGTGATGAGGTCGGGGAAGCGGCGGTTCGGCGCGGTCGAATGCGAGTAGTCGCGCACGGCGAGGCCGAAGTGTCCGATCGACTTCTCGCCCGGCATCTCCACCACGTACTCACCCGCGCCCATCGCCTTCACGATGGCCAGCGAGAGGTCGGGAAAGCGCATCGGGTCGGCCTTGCGGCGGCGCACGAGGAACTCCGACAGCGCGACCGCATCGGGTTCGGGCGGCAGCGAGTCGCCGAGCTCCGCGGCGATCGCCTCGATGCGATCCCACCGCTCCGGCGAGCGGACCACGCGGCGGAGACTCGGCGACTTGTGCGCCACGAGGAATCGCGCCGTCGCGCCGTTCGCCGCGATCATGAAGTCCTCGATCAGCATCCGCGCGTTGTTGCGCTTCTCCTGCTTGAGGTCGACCACCTGGCCGTTTTTCATCACCGGCCGCGCTTCGATCGTCTCCAGGTCGAGCGCGCCGTTCTCATGCCGCAGCTCGCGCATCCGGTCGGCGATGTGGTCCTGCATCTTCAGGTTCACATCGAGTCCCTTCACCCCGCGCATTCTCTCCGGCATCTCGCCTTCGCCGTCGAGCCATTCGGCCAGTGCGTTGTAGGCGAGCTTCGCCTTGTTGTGCACCATCGCGCGATAGACGTCGCTCTTCGTCACCGAGCCGTCGGGGGAGACGGTCATGTCGATGACCAGCGCGAGCCGCTCTTCGTCGTCGTTGAGCGAGGTGAGATCGGTCGAAAGTTTCTCCGGCAGCATCGAGAAGATGCGCGACGCGGTGTAGACCGACGTGGTGTTGTGCTGCGCGTGACCGTCGATCGGCGTCCCCTTCTTCACGATCGCGTCGACGTCCGCCACCGCGACCATCGCCCGGATGTTGCCGCCCCCGAGGTCTTCGGCGACGGTGAGCTGGTCGAGGTCGCGCGAGTCGTCGTTGTCGATCGAGCACCAGAGGAGTTTCCGCAGATCGCGGATCGAGGTGTCGGACTCGCGCGCCGGACCGGTGATGCCGGCGAGCTGCTGTTCGATCTCATCGCTGAAGTCGGGCTCGAGTCCGTGCTCGATCATCGCTTCGCGCGCAAGGTCCTGGAGATGGCAGTCGTGATCGCGATTCATGGCCGAGCACGGTAGATGCTAGTCTCGCGCCCATGCAAGTCCGACCCGCCGGCGATCGTGCATTTCTGATCGAACTGGGCGACGTGACTGCCGCCGAATTGCATGCCGCGGCGGAGGAGTGGAGAGGGCGCGGCGGCGCCGTGATCGTGGGGCATTCATCGCTCCTCCATATCCCCCTCGCCCCGCGTGCGGGGAGAGGGGCCAGGGGTGAGGGGCCGGCAACGCATCACATCCCCGTCATCTTCGAAAAAGACCCCCGCGAAGTCACCCTCACCGCCCGCTACCTCGGCTTCCGCGCCGGCTTCGCCTATCTCGAAGGCTGGCCCTCACCGATGCCGCGCCTCCCCACCTCCCGCCCCGTCGCTCGCGGGTCATTCGCCGTTGCGGGGAACATGGCCGGCTTCTATCCGATCGACACGCCGGGCGGCTGGAACGTGCTCGGTTGGACGAACGCGACGTTGTGGGATCCAAACCGCGAGCCGCCGAATCTGATCGCGCAGGGGGACGTCGTGCACGTGATGCCGGTGGAATCGTTGCCGCCGGCTGCGCTGATTGCAGCGTGGCAGCCCGAGGGGGAAGTCGTCGCGGAAGTGATCTCGCCGGGGCAACTCACGCGCATCGTCGGAAGGCGCGACTGGTCGCGCGTGGAGCATGGGCTCGCACCGGGAGGTCCGTTCGATGAAGTCGCGGCAGCGGAAGCGAATCGCGCGGTGGGGAATCCCGACGATGCAGCGCTGCTCGAGTGCGTGCTCGTCGCGCCTACGTTGCGATTGACGCGGCCGCGGCGTGTGGCGATGTGGGACGGTGAGGTTGGTCAAGTAGTTGACGGCCGGTTGAAGTCGTTGCGCGGGTACATTGCGATCGAGGGCGGGCTTGAGATTCCGAGGTATGCGGAGGAGGCGGTGCGGGTGACGCGGGGGATGACGTTGCACGCGGCGTCGGGACGGCCCCTCACCCCTGGCCCCTCTCCCCGCAAGCGGGGCGAGGGGAACGCGAAGGAGATCGCGATCGCGCCCGGGCCGCATGAGCCTTCGATCAGTGAGATCGAGTGCGAGGTCACGCCGCAGATCGATCGGGTGGGGATTCGCCTGCGGCCGTTGCAGTCGATCGCGATCGAGGCGCCGCGCGATCTGCCGTCATGCGGGATGCAGTGCGGGACGGTGCAGCTCCATCCCGATGGGTCGCTCGTGGTGATGGGACCGGATCATCCGGTCACCGGCGGCTATCTGCAGCCGATGACCGTGTTGTCGACCGAGATCTGGAAGCTCGCCCAGCTTGTGCCGGGCGAGCGGGTGCGGTTTTACTCGCCGTAGACGTAGCCTTCGCGCGCCTTCACCTTGAATTCCGGGTTCTTCAGCGCTACCGCGATCTTCTGGTAGCCCTTCGTCCCCTTCGGACGCTGCGTGTAATAGCTGAGTAGGTAGTAGCCGTTGTTCGTCTGTTCGACGTGCTTCACCGGCGTGGTGAAGCTGACCGGATGGCGGAAGTACTCGCCGTTGGTGTCGTCGGCGATGAGCTGCAGCGTCTGGTGATAGAGCGGCAGCTCCGGCGCGTCGCGATGGAGGTTCATCGAGTAGACCGTCACGTTCGCCGCGTTGAGGGCGTGGATCATCGGATCGTAGTAGCGGCTGCGGTCGAGGAGGATGCCTTCGCGGAAGTCTTCACCCGGCTCATGGATGCCGGGCGAGAAGAGAATCAGGTTCTTGCGCGCCTTGATCGAGTGCAGCGCGTCGGCCAGCACGTTGAGCGCCTCGTACACAGTGCCCGACTTGCTCATCATCTTCTTGCCGTCGATCGCGCCGAGGATCGACTGAGGAGGTGCGCCGACAGTCTTCTTGATGCCGAGGCCGAAGTACATGACGTCATCGAGCGCCTTGTGCAGCTGCTTCTTGTCGTTCGTGAAATCGGTGTAGACCTTGAGGCGCATCTCGTGCGAGACGACCGCCACCTGATCGTTCGGTTGCATGTGATTGTCGACGAAGTTCAGCGCCGCTTCGCGCGCCAGGCGCAGGCGGTCGAACATCGCGCCCGCCTCAGGCTTGTCGAAGAAGAAGACGAAGTAGCGATCCTCGCGCACGCGCTCGGCCTTGAAGGGGATGTTCCCCTCCCGCGCGTTGAGGAGCCTGCGGTTGGTGAAGTAGTCGATCGATTCGATTTTCTGGGGCTGGCCGTCCTCGGTGACGACGAAATCATCCTTGTCGAGCCCGAGGATCTGATGGCCGGTAGCGTCGGTGACGATGGCGTCGACGAGCACTACGTTGACGTCGACCTTTTCGCCGAATTGCTCCTGCGCGGTGAGAGGAAACGCGAGGAGCAGAGCGAGGATTGCTGCGGTGCGATGCATACGCCCTCCTTCCAAGCCCGCAACGTTGAGGCCGCAGACGCTCTTCCGCGTTCACGGGACTGTTTCTTGCGTTGCGTTCCGTCGCATGAAGAAGTGCTGTTTGCTACTGCTTGTCGCGCTCGCCGCAATGCCCGTGTTCGCGCAACGCGGCGTCGATCTGCTCCTCGATGTGGAGGGCGTCCGGCGCACCGGAAAGACCGAGATCCCCATTGGATCGCAGGAGATCACTCCCGATTTCACCAACGGCTGGGGAGCGGGAGCCGGATTCAACGTCTGGCTGTCCGACCGGATGTCGATCGAAGCGAAGGCCTCCGGGTTCCGGTCGCGCCTGCATGTCACGACCGTCGGCTCGGACTTCGTGGGGCATCTCGATCTCGGTCACGCGCAGATCTATCCGATTATGGCGACGCTGCAGTGGCATCCGATGGAGCATGGGATGCTGCGGCCGTACGTCGGCGTCGGTGCCGCGCACATTATTCTCGAGAACGTGAACGAAGAGATCGGCAGCAGCGGCGCGACGGGGATCGAGTTCAGTGACCCGACCGGCCTGTTGCTCAATGCCGGCCTGCGCATCCACATCTCGAACAAATGGGATGCGTTCGGCGACATCCGCTACGTGCCGGTCGAGACGCGCGGAGACACGACGTTCCCCGGGACGAACGCGTCGATACGCCTGGAGGTGAAGCCGCTGATCGCCGCGTTCGGCGTGGTCTACCGCTTTTGAGCCGGCACGGCCGGCAGCGGGGGATGGCCAAGCCTTCATCGGGAGTGTCGCCTGATGATCATTCCTGCTGGACCTTCTCCCAGGAATGAACGACAGAGGCCTCCCGTTTGACCGGGCGGCGCGAATCCCCTAGAATTCGCGTCCCTTCTCGCCGTACTTCGGGGCATAGCTCAGCCTGGTTAGAGCGCACGGTTCGGGACCGTGAGGTCGGAGGTTCAAATCCTCTTGCCCCGACCATCTCCCTCCCGCATCACATCCACCTGTGACATCCGTCATACCCCTGAAATGCGCATCGGCACGATCATGTTGCTAATGAGACTCAGTCTCAATTAGAATACTCAGGAACCGAACATGATCGTCTGCCTCTGCAAGGGAGTTTCCGACCGCGACATCCGCAACGCCATCGACCAGGGCGCCTCCTGCCTCGGGCGGCTCGAGCAGTGCGGAATCGGCGGTCAGTGCGGCGGCTGCGAGGACACCCTCGAGCGGATGATCGACGACGCCGTCGACGCCGGCCGCGTCAATCCCTGCATCGCCTGCTGCGCCAATCGCTCCCTCGCCACCGCGTGATAATCTCGCCGCCATCATGAAAGGCGACAAGAAAGTCATCGAAGTCCTCAACGACGTCCTGACCGCCGAGCTCACCGCGATCAATCAGTACTTCGTGCACGGCGAGATGTGCGAGAACTGGGGCTACGACCGCCTGCATCACATGATCCGCAAGCATTCCATCGAGGAGATGAAGCACGCCGAGGAGGTCATCGAGCGGATTCTCTTCCTCGAGGGCATCCCGAACATGCAGCGCCTCGGCAAGGTGAACATCGGCGAGAGCGTCGGCGAGCAGTTCCGCCTCGACCTCGGGCTGGAGCTCGAAGCGGTCGAGCGCCTGAACAAAGGCATCACCGTCTGCAACGAGGTCGGCGACAACAACTCGCGCCACCTGCTGGAAGAGATCCTCGAGGATGAGGAAGAGCACATCGACTGGATCGAGTCGCAGCTCTCGCTCGTCGAGCAGGTCGGCATCCAGAACTACCTCGCGGAGCAGATCAAGAAGAAGGAAGACTAACCGGCACGGCCGGCGGCGCTTCTTGCCAAAGGCTCAGGCACGCTCCTCGCTCGAGGCACAATTCTGCCGCGTACAATGCCGCGCTGACATGAAGCGCGCCCTCGTTCTCCTCCTCTCCCTTCTCGTCACGCCTTCCCTCCTCGCCTGGGGTCAGAAAGGTCACCTGATCTCGAACGAAGCCGCGGCCATCGGCCTGCCGCACGACATGCCGCAGTTCTTCCTCGATGCGGCGGGCGAGCTGACCTACCTCGGTCCGGAGCCGGATCGCTGGCGCTCGACGGGCGAGTCGCTCGACGCGATGAATCCGCCGGATCACTACCTGAACTTCGAGAATGTCGAGGGGCTGAAGCTCCCGGCCGACCGCTATCGCTTCATCGACCTGCTCTACAAATCGGGAACGCTGCGGAAGCATGGCCTCTACAACTCGACGGCCGGCTTTCTGCCGTGGCGCATCGCGGAGCTGGAGGATCAGCTGACGACGGAGTTCCGCATCTGGCGCACGACGGCGCCGAATTCGTTCGAGCGCCGCTACGTGGAGCGCGAGATCGTCGCCATCGCCGGCATCCTCGGGCACTTCGTCGCCGATGCATCGAATCCGCAACACACTACGACGAATTACAACGGCTGGACGGATCCGAACCCGAACGGCTACGCGATCGATTGCGGCACACACGATCGCTTCGAGCTCTACTTCGTGACGCAGAACATCGTCACGGCGGACGTCACACCGAAGCTCGCCGCGCCGATGCAGCGCACCGACTACTTCGCCACCGCACTGCAGTTCATCAAGACGTCGAATTCATTGGTCGAGAAGCTCTATCAGCTCGATAAGGCAGGCGATTTCGACATGTTCCGCAAACCGGTGTCAGTGGAAGGAAAAGAGTTCGCCACCGATCGCCTCGCAGCCGGAGCCTCACTGCTGCGCGATTTCTGGTGGAGCGCCTGGCTGAATTCAGCGAAGTTGCCGAAGCGCGGTGGGTCACCCACGGAATAGAGGACGACCAGAGCGCCTCCGGCGGGCGGGCGCGGCCCGCAACGCTTGTTGGCCTAGCCCGAACTCACGACTGTCGCACGGATCGCGATTTACGCGAAGACAAACGCTGCGGGCCGCGCCCGCCCGCCGGAGGCGCCCTCGTCGTCTCTCTCTACCGCGTCACCCACGGCACGTCCGCGACTCCCTGCCGGCGGTTCGCGAAGCGGGCGGCGACGAAGAGGTAATCGGACAGGCGATTCAGGTAGGCGATTGTCGATTGGGTTGGCGCCGACTCATCGTGCAGCGCGACCACCAGGCGTTCCGCGCGGCGGCAGACCGAGCGCGCGACGTGCAGTTGTGCGGCGGCGAGGGAGCCGCCCGGCAGGATGAAGTTCTTCAGCGGCTCGAGCTCTGCTTCCATCGCGTCGATGCCGCGCTCGAGCGACTCGATGCGGCTCGCGTCGATCCCGGTGAAGCGGCTCGTGCCGGGAGAGGCGAGATGCGCGCCGGCGTCGAAGAGATCGGACTGCGCGCGCGCCAGCTCCTCATCGCATGGTGACGACGGCCAGGTTGCGCGCGCGACGCCGATGAACGAATTGAGCTCGTCGATCGTGCCGTAAGCCTCGATGCGCGGGTCGTTCTTCGCCACGCGCGCGCCGCCGAAGAGCGACGTCTCGCCGCGATCGCCGGTGCGCGTGTAGATCTTCAGGCGCTACTCCGCCTCGAGCTGTCGGATCCGTTCCTTCACGACCATCTCGGCCATGTCGGGGATCACTTCCCAGGCGATGTTGCGCACGACCTGCTCGGACATCATCTGCACGACGCGCTTCGCGATCCGCTCGATCTGCTCGTCGCTCAGGTCCATCCCGCCGCTTGTGGTGGCGGAGGCGACGATGTCGGTGATCTGAGGATTGACGGGCGGTGCCGCGAACGCGGGCTCGATCTCGGGCTCCGGTTCCGGCTGCGATTCCGGCAGCGGATACAGTTCCGGTTCCGATTCCGGCGCGGCGAACGGCGACTCCGCGTATGCGGGTGTTTCGGGCTCGGGCTCCGCGACCGCGGGCTCGTCCCAGATCGATGGTTCAGGAGCGGCCGCAACAGGCGCCGGCTCTTCCCACGGTGATGGTTCGGGCTCTGCCGCCACGGGCTCGGGCTCCGGTTCCGGCTGCATCTTCTGCAGCTCATCGAAGCTCATGCTCGGGAACGCGCGTGTCTCGCCGCCGAACGCCGGCGGTTCTTCCCACGGCGACGGCTCGGGCGGGGCGGCGGCGGGCTGCTCCATCTGTTTCTGCAACTCGTCGAACGACATCCGCGGGAACGCTCGTGTCTCGCCGCCGAACGCCGGACCTTCATCCCAGGGCGAGGCCTCGGGTGCCGCGGGTGGCGGTTCCGGGGCGGGCGGTGGGGGAGTAGCGGCGGCGGGCTGCTCCATCTGTTTCTGCAGCTCGTCGAACGACATCCGCGGGAACGCGCGCGTCTCGCCGCCGAACGCGGGACCTTCGTCCCACGGTGCCGGCTCGGCCAGCGGCTCGGACGGCGTCGCGGCAGAGTTGTCCTGCTGCATCCGCTGAAGCTCGTCGAAGTTCAACTGAGGGAAGGCGCGGGTCTCACCGCCGAACGCCGGCTCGGATGGTGCGTCGAACGGCATCTCGGTGGTCGGGCTCGTCGGCGCTGCAGGCGCGCTGAAGATGTCGGCACTGTGCGCGAACGGCTCGGGAGCGGCGAACGGCTCGTCATTCGTCTCTGCCTGGGTCTCCTGCGCCGGCTCTTCCCACGGCGACTCGGTGGTCGACATCGGGATCGGCGTAGGAATGGGGGCGATGGCGGTCGGGGCGGCGGATCTGCTCGCCTCGATCAGCTCTTCGACCTTGTGAATGAGGCTCTGCGATTCGAAAGGCTTGGTCACGACGGCGTCGCAACCGGCCTTCTCCGCGCGGTCCGGATCGAACGGCTCGAACGTGCCGGTGAGGAGGACGACCGGGAGGTTGCGCAGCTCGGGATGCGACTTCACGTACTCGCATACCTCGTAGCCGTTCTTTTCCGGCATGATGATGTCGGAGAGGATGATGTCGGGGCGCATCTCCGATAGCTTCTGGATCGCTTTTGCGCCGTTGTTGACCGCCACGACCTCGTAATCGCCGTCCGAAAACGTCAGCTCGACGACCTTCTGGATGGTGATGCTGTCATCCGCGAGGAGGATTTTTTTCGGCATGGAATCGTCTCTCCGTTGTCGAAGCAACGTAGCACGTTAGCTGCGACGGGACAAGAGATTACGACGATGTCTGATCAGTTTTTGATCCTCGGCCACCGCGGCAGTCCGACCCGTTTTCGCGAGAACACGATCGAGTCATTTGAGGAGGCGTTGCGCAGCGGCGCGGACGGCTTCGAAACTGATCTCCGATTGCTCTCCGACGGCGTCGCGGTGCTCTATCACGACGACGAAATTGACGAGCTCGACTGCGAGACCTACCGCTTCGACCAGCTCTCCAAAGTGCAGAAGGTGATGGATCTCGCGCAGTTCGCCGGACGCGCGCACATGTGCCTCGAGGTGAAGCGGAGCAAGTGGGAGGAGGTGCTGCTGGAGCACGTGTCGAAGTGGCCGGACATCGTCATCACATCGTTCGATCACACGCTCGTCGCAGAGCTGCATCGGCGGAAGGCCGGAGTGCCACTCGGTATCACCTTCTTCGGCTACCCCGTCGACCTCGCCGCGTACGCCGAACGCCTCGGCGCGACGTGGCTCTATCCGCAATACCGATACGTCGATTCCGAGATGGTGAAGTCCGCACACGAGCACGGCATGCGCGTTGTCCCGTGGACCGTCAACCGGGACCGCGACTGGCAACGGCTGCGTGAAGTCGGATGCGATGGGGTGATCACCGACTTTTCGGCGGAGGCGGTGAAGTGGCTGCGCAGTTAATCCGCGCAACCTTCGTCATCTGCTACACTTCCGCGCCAGACCCATCGCCATTTGAAACACCGCGGGAGGGGGGCGGACCATGAAGACCTGGGAGTACAAGATCATCAACGTCCGGTCGGAGAACTACTCGATGGATCCGCGACGCGCCGAAGAGCTGAACCGCCTCGGCGAAGACGGTTGGGAGCTCGTGAGCATCACCTCCATCAACTTCAAGACGGGCGCCACCGATCACATCGGTATGGTGTTCAAGCGCGAAAAGCAGGCCTCAGCGTAATCTGGTATTTTGCCCGCCGGCCATGGCGGAGCGCCCCTTCCTGATCCTCATCGTTCTCGATGGATTCGGCTGTCGCAAAGACAGCGAATGGAACGCCATTGCCCAGGCTGACACCCCTCGCTTTCACGACCTCTGGCGCAACTCGTCGTGGACCACGCTCGAGGCTTCGGGACTCGCGGTCGGGCTTCCGGCGGGGCAGATGGGGAACTCCGAGGTCGGGCATCTGAACATCGGAGCGGGACGGATCGTCGATCAGGACATCGTCCGCATCTCGAAGGCGATCGAGCGGCACGAAGTCACTCTGCCGGTTGTTCGTGGCAAGAACGTGCATCTCGCGGGGCTCCTCTCCGACGGCGGCGTGCACTCGCTGCAATCGCACCTGCACGGGTTGATCGACGTCGCGCTCGAGGAAGGGGCGAAGAACGTCTACGTCCACGCGATCCTCGACGGCCGCGACACGCCCCCGAAATCGGCCGAGAAGTACCTCGACGAGCTGATCGCGTTTCTCGCGGATAGACCGAACGTGCATCTCGCGACGATCATCGGCCGCTACTTCACGATGGATCGCGACAAGCGCTGGGAGCGCGTACAGCGCGGCTACGATTTGATGACCCTCGGCGTCGGCACCGAGACGAAGGATCCGCTCGAGACCGTTCGCCGCTTCTACGAGCAGGGCGTGACCGACGAGTTCATGGAGCCGATCTCGCTGCTCACGTCCGCTGGTTCGCACGAGGGCCGCGTCGAAGACGGTGACGTGCTGATCTTCTTCAACTTCCGCGCGGATCGCATGCGGCAAATCGTGACTTCGTTCAAGGACGCCGATTTCAACGGCTTCACCCGCGCGGTAACGCCGCGCGCTGAAATCATCACCATGAACCAGTACCGCGAGGACTTCGGCCTCCCGGTGATCTTTCCGCCCGCCGCGGTGCGCAACAACCTCGGCGAAGTGCTGTCACGGAATGGCCTCACGCAACTGCGCATCGCCGAGACCGAAAAGTACGCGCACGTCACCTTCTTCTTCAACGGCGGCTCCGACACGCAGTTCGAGGGCGAGCAGCGGATTCTCGTCCCGTCGCCGAAAGTGGCGACGTACGACCTCAAGCCCGAGATGTCGGTCTTCGAGGTCGTCGACAAAGTCATCCCAGTGATCGAGGAGCGGCAGGTCGACGTCGTGATCATGAACATCGCGAATCCCGACATGGTCGGCCACACCGGCGTGATGAAGGCGGCGATCGAAGCGGTGCACGACACCGACGTCGCGATCGATCGCATTCTCGAGGCGGTAGAAAAAGTTGACGGCGTCGCGCTGATCACGGCGGATCACGGCAACTGCGAGCTGATGTTCGATCCGAACACCGGCCAGCCGCACACCGCGCACACGACGAACCCCGTGCCGCTGATCCTCTTCGATGCGAAGAAGCGTTACGCGCTCGGTGGTCCCGGCGCGCTGGAAAATGTCGCGCCCACCATCCTCACGATCCTCGGCCTCGAGCAGCCGGCGGACATGACCGCCAGGTCGTTGGTCGCGTGATCAGCCAACTCATCTTCATCCGCCACGGCGAGACGGTGCACAACGCTGCCGGAATCGCGCAGGGATGGAACGACAGCGTGCTGTCGGAGCTCGGCGAGCGGCAGGTGCTTGCGGTCGCGCAGCGTCTGCATGTGTACGGAGCCGACGCGCTCTACAGCTCACCGCTCGGCCGCGCCATGTCGACCGCGGGGATCATCAGCGAGGCGCTCGGTCTGGAGATCAAGACGCTCGACGGATTCCGCGAGATGGGTTACGGGCGATGGGAAGGGCAGTCGTTTCGCGAGGTACGGAAAGCGGATCACGAGATCTTTCTTCGCTGGAGCGTGGATGGCGACTGCCCGTGTCCCGAGGGTGAATCGCACAACGACGTCCGGCGCCGCGTCGCCGAGGGCCTGGCGCAGATCGAGGCCGCGCGGCCGATCATCGTCACGCACGGCACCGCGATCCGCATCGCGGCGACGCTCCTGATGGAATTGCCGGTCATGGTCTCATAACTTCAAAACCATTCGGTCGCGGCGATCAACGTCTTCGAAAAACGCGGCGACCGAATGGTTTTGAAGTTATGGAACGATACAAATCATGATCCTCGAACAGATCGTTGAACACCTGACCGACACGCTGAAGAGCCGCGTGCTCGCGCTCTTCGCACATCCCATCGAACGCGTCGTCCTGCAGGCGCCGCCGAAGCTGAACATGGGCGACCTCGCCACGCCGCTCGCGCTCGAGCTGGCGAAAGTGCTCAAGCGGAAGCCGCGCGAGATCGCCGAGACGTTGGCGAACGGACTCGAACTCCCGATGTTCGTGGCGGCGGTGACCGTCGAAGGCGCGGGCTATCTCAACTTTCGATTCGATCGCGGAGGATTCACCGCCGCGCACGTGAAGATGGTCATGGCGCCGGCGAAAGCGACCGGCGCGCGCGTGATCGTCGAGCACACGAACATCAATCCGAACAAGGCCGCGCACATCGGTCACCTGCGCAACGCGGTCATGGGCGACACGTTCGTCCGCTGCATGAAGTGGCTCGGCTATCGCGTCGAGACGCAGAACTACATCGACGACACCGGCGTGCAGGTCGCCGACGTCGTGGTCGCGTTCCAGTACCTGGAGAAGAAATCGATCGAGGAGATCCAGGCGCTCACCGAGCAACCGAAGTTCGATTACCACTGCTGGGACGTCTACTCGAAGATGGCGACGTACTACGCCGAGCATCCCGAGGCTAAGGATTGGCGCCGCGACACGCTGCACAAGATGGAGCACGGCGAGGGCGACACCGCGAAGCTCGCGTCGCTGATCGCCCGCGCGATCGTCAAGCGTCACATCGAGACGATGCTCCGCCTCGGCATCACGTACGACCTCCTGCCGAAGGAGAGCGACATCATCGCGCTGCATTTCTGGGATCGCGCGTTCGAGCTGCTGAAGCAATCGGGCGCGGTGACGTACGAGCACGAGGGAAAGCACAAAGGCTGCTGGGTGATGAAGCTCGAAGCCCGCGACGAATTCGCCGGCATGGACGAGCCGGACAAGATCCTCGTGCGCTCAAACGGCACCGTCACGTACACCGGCAAGGACATCGCGTATCAGCTCTGGAAGTTCGGTCTGCTCGACCGCACGTTCGGCTATCGCAAGTTTCCCGCGCCGTATCTGCTCTGGGAGACGACGCACGACGACAACTCCGACGTCAGCGCGCCGAAGTTCGGCGGCGCGGAAAAAGTCGTGAACGTGATCGACGTCCGCCAGGCCTACCTGCAGAAGGTGGTGAAGGAAGGGCTGCGGCAACTCGGGCACGAGAAGGAAGCGGAGAGCTCGATCCACTTCTCGTACGAGATGGTCGCGCTCACGCCGGTCACGGCGAAGACGCTGGGGATGGAGATCTCCGACGAAGATTCGACGCGCGCCTACATCGAGATGTCGGGCCGCAAAGGCCTCGGCGTGAAGGCGGACGATCTGATCGACGCGCTCGAGCAGAAGGCCACCGAGGCGGTGCGCGAAGGGATCAAAGCCGAAGGATTGAGCGAGGAAGAGACCGCGACCCTCGGCCGCACGGTCGCCATCGCCGCGCTCCGCTACTTCATGCTCAAGTACGGCCGCAACAAAGTCATCGCGTTCGATTTCAACGAGGCGCTGACGTTCGAAGGCGACTCCGGACCGTACCTGCAGTACTCGACCGTCCGCGTGAAAAACATCTTCCGCAAGATGGCGGAGCGGGGTGTCGATCCGATGATCGGAGACGAAGCGCTCGATCGTCTGACCCTGCACGAGGGGATCACCGACGACATGTGGGAGCTGGTGCGGATGAGCGCCGAGCTGCCGTCAGCGATCCGTCGGGCCGTCGACGGACTGGAGCTTTCGATCGTCACGCACGACCTGCTCGAGCTGGCTCAGAAGTTCAACAGCTTCTATCATAAGTACCCTATTCTCAATGAGAAGGACGACGCCGAGCGGCAGCGGCGGGCGGTCTGCGCGGAAGTTTTCCGCCGGACGATGGTGGCTGGACTGGAGTTATTGGGAATCCCGGTGCCCGATCGGATGTAAAATAACGATGCCGCGTCCAACGGCACTTCATCATGAACTACCAGGACATCGCACTCCGCTTGCTCATCATCGTCGCCGGCGCGGTCTCTGCCGTGCTGCTCGTGCTCAAAGGCCAGGCACCCGCGGTGCCGGCTCTGGCAATCGGCGCCACGCTAGGAGCGTTCGCGATGCGCTTCGGGGCGACGGAAGAGTAGCGTGGGCGGCAGGCGCCGCAACGACCGCTACGACGCCTGCTGCTGCGAATCGACTCGATGTACGTTCTCGGCCTGAAGCCCTTTCGGGCCCTGCTTGACCTCGAACTCCACCCGTTCTCCCTCGTTCAGAGTCCGATAGCCGGACGCCTGAATCGCGGTGTGATGGACGAACACGTCTTCACCGGTGTCACGCTTGAGGAAGCCGTAACCTTTGTCATTGTTGAACCACTTGACCACGCCAATCTCGGGCATTCGTTACCTCCCCGTTAGACGGCAGCGGCAGGCAAATGCGCGACGCCGCGCCAGCCGTCGGAATCCATCCGGGCCGAACATAAATACTGCAATGTTCGCGCCGCCAATCTCACCAGATCAGCGCGCGATTCACACCGATGCGCTGAAAGCCGAGCGATTCGTAGAGCGTGATCGCAGGCTGGTTGAAGTCATTGACGAACAAGGTCACGGTTTTCCCTTTACGAAACAGGTGTCCGCAAATCTCGCGCAATGACGCACGCATCAGCCCGCGGCGTCGGTAGCGTGGATGCGTCCAGACGCCCATCAACTGCACGGCCTCATCCGTGAGCGCGGAGAATTCGCACTTCGCCACGATCGCACCGTCGACGACCCGGACGATCGACCGCTTTCGCTCGATCAGCTCGCGGATTCGCTCGCGATACCCCGACGCATCGCGCTCCAGCGGATCGATCCCCACTTCCTCCTTGTGCATCGCCGCGCAGGCGGGGACGAGCCCTTCGAGATCGCGCAGCGTCGAATAGCGCGAGTCGTGCAGGTCGGGGAAATCGAGCCGCCGGCGCATCGCGTAGATCGGCTGCGTCATGCGGATGACCGTCGGCGGATCGACGCGATTGCGGAGGTGCTTCCACAACTCGTCGACGAGATTGGCGGGCGAGATGATCGCGCGGACCGGAAGCATGCGCGTGATGATGCGGTCGGCGACGACGGCCACCGCCGATTCGGTCACGTCGCGCGGCGTGGCCGGAGCGGTGCCGAGGACGATGTTCGTGGCCAGCGAGGCAATGAGGACGATGTCGCGGTTGAAGCGCACCTCGATCATCTGACTCGCGGCGAGCGTCCGCTCTTCGAGCAGGCGGGCGATGAGGTAGACGTTGACCAGAGGATCGCGGCGGAGGAACGCGAGCGCCGGCTCGATGCCGTCTTCCGACAGCGTACGGATCGACCAGCGTCCTTCAGCCGGGAGCGTGGCCATGCGTTACCTCTGCCGGTAGCGGGCTCCGAGAAATAAAGCGCCGAATGCCATGAGCGCCGCGGTCGCAATGACCGTGAGCATCTTCCAACTGGGTGTTGTCGCTACGGCATCAGAGCTGCCCATGACCCAGGTATGCTATGCCATCGATCGCCTTGTGCCAAAGCGGCCGGTCCCTCCACTCCCCGAACGTCCGCTGCTGCGCGAACTTCATGTCATCCGCGAACGTGGCGCGCAGCTCTCCCGCCAGTTGCGGATCGACGAAGGCCATGCTGATCTCGTCGTTGTGCTGGAACGAACGATCGTCGAAATTCGTCGAGCCGACGCACGACCAGAGCCCGTCGACGACCATCACCTTCTGGTGTAGCAGCGTCTTCTTGTACTCGTAGACCTTGATGCCGTTCTTCAGCAGCGTGCCGAAATTGTGATGGCTGGCGTGCTGCACGATCGGGCTGTCGGTCGAATCGGTCGCCGGCACCATGATGCGGATGTCGACCCCGCGTTTCACCGCCTCCGACATCGCCTTGATCGCGTCGTCGTCCGGCAGCATGTACGGGTTCTGGATCAGCACCTCGCGTTTCGCCGCGCTGATGGCCAGGTAGTAGAGCACCTGCACCGATGAGATGCTGCCGCTCGGCGAGGTGTACGCGAGATGCGCGGCTGTCGGGCCGGTTGGCGGCACCGGCGGAAAGTACTTCTCGCCCGCCGGAATCTCGCCGGTCTCCTCGATCCAGTTCTCGCAGAACGCACCCTGCATTCGATTGACGACAGGCCCGGTGATGCGGACGCCGATGTCGCGCCAGTGGTCTTTGTCCTGCGCGTGGCCGGTCCACTCTTTCGCGAACCCGAATCCGCCGAGGTAGCCGATGCGGCCGTCGACGACGACCATCTTCCGATGATCGCGATTGTTCATCCGACCGAGGTTGCTGATGCGCAGCGGATGGAACTTCCGCACCTGCACGCCGGCGTCGAGCATGATCGTCTCGAGCGTCTTGTCGAGCTTGCGGCCGCCCGAGGCGTCGAGCAGCAGGCGCACTTCGACCCCTTCGCGCGCCTTCAGCGCGAGCAGCTTCGCCAGCTCGTTGCAGATCTCCCCTTCCCACCAGATGTACGACTCGACGTGCACGCTTTCGCGCGCGCCGGCGATGTCGCGCAGCATCGGCGGGAAGAAGCCGTCGCCGTTCTGCAGGAGCGTGACCTGGTTGCCTTTGTCCAGTGACGACTGCGTCAGTCCGACGATCGACGGCACCAGTGCTCGGAGCTCCCCCGGCTGCTTCACCGCGAGGTGCGTGTGGCGTCCGCGCGACGCCGACCAGAGGAGCAGGGTGAGGCCGATGATCGTCACGATCATCGCCACGACGGCGATGGTCGGCATGCGGATGACGCTCGTCCCCCGCTTGTTCCAGATGCTTGGTTTAACGTGCTGCAGATCCAACGGCGTCCTCCCGGTTCCACCAGAGATCGACGACGACCGGCCAGTGATCGCTCGGTCCGATGTGCGGCACCCGCGGGTTCGCCCACGCCCAGCCGTGGTCGGCGAAGATGTAGTCGATGCGGCGGTTGCCGAAAATCGAGTGAAACGTGTCTCCGATGTTCTCTCCGCAGAGCTGAGAGCCGTTCTCATGCCGGAACCGCGCGATCTCTTCGGAAGAGGCGATGTTGTTGAAGTCTCCGAGGAGGATGTAGGGGTAGTGGCTGGTGCGGACGTGCTTCGCCAGGCACTCCAGCTGCTCGGCGCGATTCTTCTCGTTGAGCGAGCCCCACGTCGTGAGGTGTGTGATGTAGACGTTGATCGGCTGGCCGTCGATGCGGATCAGCGCTTCGATCAGCGTGCGCGGCTCGCCGACGCTCGGCAGCGGATGCGCGATCTCCGCGAGCAGCTCGCCGCGCGTGAGGACGGCGTTGCCGTAGCCGCCGCCGTACTGCGTGTAGCTCGGCGCGAAGAAGCCGTGCATCTTCGTCAGTCGCGCGAGCTCCGCCAGCTGATCGTGGAAGCGCGCCTGCCACGTTGCGCGATGCACTTCCTGCAATCCGACGATGTCGGGATTGAGTTGATTGATCGCGTCGGCGAGCGCCTTCACGTGATTGCCGTCCAGCAGCTCGTCGTGTCCGGCGATGTTGTAGCTGACCACCACGATCGGCTTCGTGCGATGGACGACGCGCGGCGGAAAGGGCAGAAACGGGCCGCCCGCGTGTGGTTTGCACTCGCCCGAACGGACGGTGTAGACCGCGAAGACGCGGTAGGTGAAGACGAGGAGGAGTAGTAATCCGCCGATCGCGAAAGCGCGTTTCATGAAACCAGCACCTGCACGTCACCGTGCAGATGCAGCGCGCTTGCCGGAAACTCCTCGCTGACTTCTCCGCCCCGCAGCCGGGCCACCGCTTCCTCTTTCCCCGTCCCGCTGACCAGCAGCACGATCGATCGCGATTCGAGGATCGTCCCGATGCCCATGGTGATCGCGTCGTGCGGCACGTCTCCGTTCGCGAAGAGCGCGGCGTTCGCGGTGCGCGTCGACGCGGTCAGCGAGACGACGCGCGTGCGCGAGCCGAACGGCGTCCCCGGCTCGTTGAAGCCGATGTGACCGTTGCGTCCCAACCCGAGGAACGTGACTCCCAGTCCGCCGGCACGGCGGATCTCGCGCTCGTATCGAGCGCACTCCGCGTCGAGATCGGCCGCCTTGCCGTCGGGAATGTGCGCGCGCCGCCGATCGAGATCGACGTGCTCGAACAGATGCTCGCGCATGAACGAGCAATAGCTGCCCGGGTGGTCGCACGAGATGCCGACGTATTCATCGAGATTGAACGTCTCGACCGCGGTGAAGCAGTGGTACTCGCGCGAACAGATGTCGACGACGCGGTCGTACATGCCGATCGGCGTGCGGCCGGTCGGCAGTCCGAAGACGACGCGCGAATCGGCGTGAATCGCATTGAGGAACAGCTCCGCGGCGCGCGCGGAGAGTGCGTCGTAGCTATCGAACGTTTCCCACTTCATTACCACGCACCACGACCCGCTCGACCTCCAGGCGCTCGTCGAGCACGACCAGATCGGCGTCGTAATCGACTTCGATCTTTCCCTTCCGGTCGGCGACGCCGGCGATCTTCGCCGGCACGGTGGTCGCCAGCGGCAGCACGTACTCGATCGGCAGTCCCGCCAGTTCGACCATGTTCTTCACCGCGCGATCCATCGTCAGCACACTTCCCGCCAGCGTGCCGTCCGCGAGGCGGGCCGCGCCGTCGCCGACCGTGACGTCGTGCTCGTAGAGCTTGTACGTCCCGTCTTCCATGCCGCACGCGCGGATGGCGTCGGTGACGAGCGCGATGCGGTACGGCATCATCCGGGCCGCGATCCAGAGCGCCGCCGGATGGACGTGCACGCCGTCGGCGATCAGCTCGGCAGTGGCATCGGTGGACGCGAGCGCCGCGCCGACGACGCCCGGCTCGCGATGCCCGAGCGGCGTCATCGCGTTGAAGAGATGGGTGAAGTGCGACGCGCCCCACTCGACCGCCGCAACGGCCTCGGCGTGAGTCGCGTTGGTGTGTCCGATCGCGAAGAGGACGCGATCGCGAAAGTGCGCGATGAGCGCGTGCGCGCCCTCGATCTCCGGCGCGATCGTGATCATCCACCGCATCCGGGGTGCCTCGGAGATCAGCGCCGCGAGCTCATGGATGTCGGGCGGCCGGATCGACGCGCGGTTCTGCGCGCCGGCGCGCGCGTCGTTGATGAACGGACCCTCGAGGTGAATGCCGGCGATCTCCGCGCCTTCGTCGTGCGTGCTTGCGGCGATTACCTCGACCGCCGCCTGCAGATCGTGACGCGACGCGGAGAGTGTGGTCGCCATCAGCGCTGTCGTGCCGTGACGCGCGTGGAACGTAAGGATGCGGGCGTTCGCCTCGTGACTCGCGTCCATGAAGTCGGCGCCGTCGCCGCCATGGACGTGCACGTCGATGAAGCCGGGAGTGATGATGCCGCGGATCTTCTGCGCGTCGGCGGGCGGCGTCGCGATCTGATCGATCGACGCGATGACGCCGTCCGCGACTTCGACGAGCGTGTCGTCCTGGATCGCGCCGCCGATGAGCGCGCGGCCGAAGAGCTTCATAAGCAGATCTTCCCCAGAATCGTCGGCCGCCCGCCCGTCGCTCCGGCGACGTTCGTGTGCATCCCGGCGACGGAATCATTCGCGATCATCGCCATGGCCATCGCTTCCTTCGCCTCGCTTGCCGGGTACTTCCTGATCTCGGTGTTCGGCAGCCGCTCGCGCAGCATCTGCACCAGCGTCGGATTGTTCGCGCCGCCGCCGGCGAGCAGGACTTCATCGATCGGGCCGCGATCGGCGATGAAATCGCGGTACGAGCGCGCGATGCTCTCCGCGGTGAGGGCGGTCGCCGTGGCGATGAGGTCTTCCATCGGCACGTGATCCGACTCGCTGCGGATCCGCCGCGCGAACTGCGCGCCGAAGAGCTCGCGGCCGGTCGTCTTCGGCGGGCGCTTCGAAAAATAGGGATCGGACATCCACGACTGGAGCAGGTCATCGCGCACCGTGCCGGTCGCGGCGAGCGCGCCGTCGACGTCGTACGTCTGCCGGCCGTTCGTCATCATGTACGCGAGCTCGTCGATGATCATGTTCCCCGGGCCGGTGTCGAACGCGATCACCTCTTCCCACGTTGCGTTGGGCGGGATGTACGTCACGTTGCCGATGCCACCGATGTTCTGCATGCAGCGGCCGCGCCGTTTTTGCCGCAGCAGCGCCCAGTCGAAGTAGGGGACGAGCGGCGCGCCCTGACCGCCGGCCGCGACGTCGCGCACGCGGAGGTCGCCGATGGTGATGATGCCGGTGCGCTCGGCGATGACCGCCGATTGCCCGATGGCGAGCGTCGAGCGCGTCTCGATCGGATGATCGATCCAGTCGACGTCGGCCTGGACGATCACCGGTTCCGGATCGTGCCAGATGGTCTGTCCCGCCGCGGCGACGAGGTCGACGTCGGCGGGGTCGGTCTTCGTTTCCTTGCAGAGGCGCAGCACGGCGGCGGCGAAGAGCTCGCCGAGGATGAAGTCGTAGCGGCAGATCTGATCGACGCGCGCGCGGTCGGGGCGGAAGAGATCGCGCACGGCACCGCGGATCTTCGGCGGAAACGGAAAGCTGCGGAAGTGCTCGAGCTCGATGTCGGCGTCCGCGCCGTGGCCTTTGATGCGGACCATCGCCGCGTCGATGGCATCGAGCGAGGTGCCGGACATCAGGCCGATGATGCGGCGGACGTCTTTCTTCGAGACGGCGAGGAGCCGCTCGACCGGATTCACGACTGCAGCACCTCCCGCAGCGACTGGGCGTCGAGCAGCTGCCGCGCCTCATCCGCATTCACGTGCTTCTTCGCCATCACCGCGGCGAGGCGCACGTTGCCGTTCGCATCGCGAATCGCCTGCACCGCCATCGGACGCGTCACGCCGGCCGCGAGCTCGACCATGCGCACCGCGCGGCTGCGCAGCTTCTCGTTCGTGGCCGGCATGTCGATCATGAGATTCGAGTAGACGCGCCCGAGGCGGACCATCACGCCGGTGGAGATCGTGTTGAGGACCATCTTCTGCGCCGTGCCGCTCTTCATCCGCGTTGATCCCATGATGACCTCGGGGCCGGTCTGCGGAACGATCGCGATGTCAACTTCACGTGCCAGCGGCGAGCCGGCAACCGAAGTGATGCCGACGGTCAGCGCGCCGAGCATGTTCGCGCGACGCACCGCGGCGACGGTGTACGGGGTCGTCCCCGAGGCGGCGATACCGACGATCGCGTCGTCGCTCTTCACCGCTTCGTTGACCGCTGCGATCGCCGCATCCTCGTCGTCTTCGGCCCCCTCGGCGGCGGCGAAAAACGCGCGCTCGCCGCCGGCCATCAGGACGCGCACGACGTCGAGTCCGTAAGTCGGTGGGAGCTCCGAGGCGTCGAGCATCGCGATGCGGCCGCTGGTGCCCGCTCCGGCGTAGAAGAGGCGGCCGCCGTGTGAGAGGCGATCGGCAATCTGATCGATGGCGTGCGCGATCCTGTCTGCTTCCGCCGCCACGGCCTCGGCGACGAGCCGGTCCTGCCCTTGGATGAGCCGGACGATCTCGATCGACGATCGCTGGTCGATGTCGATACTCGAGTCGAGGCGATCCTGACTCATGGCTCGAACGATATCATCCGCATCGTGGCTGTCGGATTGATGCAGAAGCTGCGCCTCGCATGGCGGGGATGGCAGCGAAGGCGCGAAGAGGCGGAGCGCGCATTCGTCGCGAAGAACGCGAGCTGGGGTGTAGGACAGGCGCCCTCGCCTGTCCCCTCGACCCGACAGGCGGGGGCGCCTGTCGCTACACGAACAGACCTCGAGGGATTGCAGGTCGCGTATCTCGATGACTCCGGCCGCATCAACTACTTCCTCGACACCGAAAACGGCGAGGTCGTCGAGGCGCGCGATGGCGAGACGTACGCGGAGCCGCGTTACCGGCGCGTGCCGCGGCGCAGCGCGGCGTCGGATGCGGCCGATCAGCGCGAGTTCGTGGCTGGCCTCGACGACTCGGCGCTGAAGACCGCGTTGCGATCGGCGAAAGATGCGGCGGAGTTCCGGCGCGTGTTGTCCGACGATCGCAAGTTGGAGCGCGCGTGGTACGTATTCAAGAACGACCGCGCGACGGCGGCGATCGAAGCGTGGCTCAGGCCTCGCGGCTGACCACGACGATCGTCACGTCATCGCCGAGCGCTTCCACTTCGCCGACGTGCGAGATGACCGCTTCATCGACCAGGTTCGCGATCACGCCGGCGGGCGAGCCGTGGTAGGTCTTCAGCTTCTCCATCACGATCGACGAGCCGAATTCGTTGCCGTTGCTGTCTTCCGCCTCGGTCACGCCGTCGGTGAAGAGGATGAGCGAGTCGCCGCGGTCGAGTTGCAGCGTGCGCTGCGTGTAGTCGGCTTTCGTGACGATGCCGAGGAGGAGGTCGGTTTCGCCGAGCTCCGTGACGCCGTCGCGCGCGATCCAGAGCGGCGGCGTGTGGCCGGCGTTCGCGTACTCGATGAGCCCGGTCTTCGTGTCGAGCCGTCCGAGGAAGAGCGTGACGAACTTCGACTGCGGGAGGTTCTCCTTCAGCGTCACGTTGAGCATCGACACCAGGTCGCCCGGCGCGGGATCGCTCTTCGCGTAGATGCGGAACGCGGCCTGAAGTCCGGCCATCATCAGACCGGCGGTGATCCCTTTCCCGCTCACGTCGGCGATCACGAAGTAGACCTTGCCGTCGGGGCGGACCACGAAATCGTAGTAATCGCCGCTGACCGTACGGCAGGGACGGTTCGCGCCGACGAACGTGTAGCCGGGAATCCCTTTCGGAGGCTCGGGCAGGAGGCGGCGCTGAATCGTCGACGCGGTCTTCAGCTCCTCGTCCATTAGCCGCTTTTCGAGCGCCTCGTCACGGAGTCGCGTGGTCTCGAGCTTGATCGCGGCGAAGCGCGCGATCTGCGCGACGAGCTTCACGTCGTCCTCGGAGATCTGGCGCTGATTGAAGAGGTAGTCGACGTAGAGCACGCCGACCACGGAATTGCCGATGATCACCGGCGAGCAGAGGATCGAGTGGATGCCCTGCATGATGATCGACTGCGCGCGGCTCAGCTTCTCGTCGACCGTGACGTCCATGTAGGCGAGCGCTTTTTTCTCCTCGACCACCTCGGAGAGGAGCGTGTGGCTGATGGTCAGCTCGGATGAATCGTTGCGGTCCTGCCGGCGCACTTCGACGTTCTTGAACGAGCGGCCGTCGGGACCGAGCAGTCCGAGGGCGGCGCGCGAAGGGCGGAGGTGCTGCATGACGCGATCGACGATGAAGCCGAACAGCTCGTCCATCGGCCGGTCTTCGATCAGCTCGCGCGCGAGGAGATTCAGCGTGTTCAGTTTCTCGATGTCGACGTGCTGCGACGACTCGTCGATGTCGTGAATGGGGATGGCGATCGTCGCGCTGACCTTCGAGTCCGACACCGCCATCAGCTTGTCGGTGTTGTGCTCGGTGGTCTCGAAGACGATCTCCGTGTCGCCGAGGCGGATGCGATCGCCGGGACGGAGCTGCGAGTCGTGCTCGACGCGGTTGCCGTTGAGGTACGTGCCGTTCGCGCTGCCGAGGTCTTTGAGGACCCAGCCGCCGTTCGCGGAGATGATCTCGGCGTGGCGGCGCGAGAGATAGCGGTCCTTGATCGGAATCGAACAGTCGGAGGCGCGGCCGATGGAGACCGTGCCTTCCGTCAGCGGGTGCCGGAAGGGGGAAAACAGTGGCGAATAGATCGTCACTTCCGCGCGCGGCGGGCTGGCGTCCATGGTTCCGAAAGGCCCCCGAGAATCGGCCGATTGTAACCGATGAGTGCCGTGCTACCGTCTCGCGCGATGGCCGTTGCGGACGACTATTTCCTGGAGATCGAGTCGCACTTCGCGATGCGCCGCGGCACGCCGTTCATCCTCTCCGCGAAGGATTGGGTGCTGATGAAGAAGTGGGCCGATGACGGCATTCCGCTTCCGGTGGTCATCGAGGCGATCGACACGGTTTTCGAGAAAGCGGCGGAGCGGAAGAAGGTCGTGAACAGCCTCAGTTACTGCCGCCACGCGGTGAAGGAGCTGTGGGAGGAGCGGAAGGAGCTGCAGATCGGCGCGAACACGACGGTCCCCGAGGAAGGCTCGGCGGATACGCTCGCGCGACTCGCCGCGGCGGTCGCGCCGATCTCCGAATCGATCGCGGATGAGATTCGCGGACTGGAAAAAGAGCAGAGCGCGAAGGCGATCGAGGACCGGCTGATCGAGATCGAGCGGCGGCTGGTCTCGCAGGTGCCCGATCTCGATGCGATGCGCGCCGAAGTCGCGGAAGCACTGGCGGGGACGAAGCTCGACGACAAGACGCGGACGCGCACCGAGGAGGCGATGCTCCTGCGCATCGTGCGCGAGAAGTTTTCGCTCCCTCGTTTGTCGCTATTTGGATAAATCAGTCCGTATATACTTTCTTCACAACTAAATTTTGTGAAGGAGCCGCGGATGATGAATTCCGGTCGTGTCGCCGTTTTTCTTTTTCTCGCTCTCTCGTTACCGCTGACCGCGCAGACGATCCGCGGCCGTGTCGTGCTTCAGTCGGACGAATCGCCGCTCCCCGGCGTCACCGTCTCGATCGAAGAATGGCGGCTGACGACGATCACCGATGCCGAAGGGCGATACACGCTCGACGCAACGGGCCACACCGGAACCGCGCGAGTCACCGCGGAGCTCGCCGGATTTCAGTCGCGCACCGCGGCGGTGAACCTCGCGCAGGGCGAGACGACGCAGGACTTCGCGTTGCGCGTCTCGTTCGGGCAGGAGATCACGGTCGGCTCGCGCGTCATCGGAGCGGAGCAGGAGAAAGCCGTTCCGGTCGACGTGATTCCGCAGCAGCAGATCGAATCGGCGCCGTCGACGGAGACGGCCCAGATCATTCAGAAGATCGCGCCGTCGTTCAACTTCCCGCGTCCGACGATCAGCGACGGCAGCGACTCCGTTCGTCCGGCGACGCTCCGCGGCCTGGGGCCGGATCAGCTGCTGGTCATGGTCAACGGCAAGCGGCGTCACGCCAGCGCGTTGGTGAACGCCAACAACACGGTTGGCCGCGGTTCGAGCGGCGTCGACCTGAACGCGATCCCCGCGGCGGCGCTCGAGAACATCGAGATCCTCCGTGACGGCGCGGCCGCGCAGTACGGATCGGATGCCATCGCCGGCGTCATCAACATGGTCATGAAGTCGGCGCCCGAGCCGATCAGGATCGACGTGAAGGGCGGCACGACCTCGCAAAGCGACGGCGAGATGCTCGACGTCACGGCGACCGGCGGCTGGGCCATCGGCCGCGGCGCGTTCGTCCTCACCGGCGAGCACCGCACGCGCTACGACACCAACCGCGCGAATCCCGATCTGCGCGATCAGCTCGTCGCCGGCGACGCCGGTCACAATTCCATCGATCAGCCGAACACGCACTGGGGTGACTCGTACGAGCGCGACGCGCTCCTCTTCGCGAATCTCAACGTGCCGCTGACGGACGATCGGAAGCAGATCGTCTACGCGTTCGGCGGATACAGCGTCCGGCACGGATCGCACGGCGGCAATTACCGGCGCGCCATCGACGCGAACAACTGGAAGCAGATCTATCCGCTCGGTTTCCTCCCGCTCATCGAACCGCGTGTCGCCGATACGTCGCTCAACGCGGGCGTGCGCGGCGAGATGTCGGAGTGGTTCTACGACCTGAGCGCCGGCTACGGCCGCAACAAGTTCGCCTTCTACGTCACCGACTCGCTCAACGCGTCGCTCGGTCCTGATACCCCGCCGAATCAGACGCGCTTCTACGCCGGCACGCTCGCCGACGAGCAGATGACGGCGAACTTCGATATTTCAAAGCCATTTCACGTCGGCCTCGCTGGTCCGCTGAATGTCGCGCTGGGCGCCGAATACCGCCGCGACGGATTCGAGCAGCAGGCAGGCGAGCCGAATTCGTATCTCGACGGCGGCCATGTGAATCAGTTCGGCGGACGCGCCGCCGCGGGCGCGCAGGTGTTCCCCGGCTTCCGGCCGTCGAACGAAGCCGACGTCTCGCGCCACAGCAACGCGGCGTATGTCGATCTCGAGGGCGACGTGCTCCCCAAGCTCCGCCTCGGCGTGGCGGGGAGATACGAAAACTTCAGCGACTTCGGCAGCACGACGAACGGCAAGATCACGGCGCGCTATTCGGCGTTGCAGCACCTCATCTTCCGCGGCTCGGCGAGCACCGGATTCCGCGCGCCGTCGCTCAGCCAGGGCTACTGGTCGGCCATCAGCACCAACTTCATCGTCAATCCGGCGAACGGGCTGGTCGAGCCGTTCCAGGTCGGCACGTTCCGCGTCAATGCGCCGGTTTCGCGCAGCCTCGGCGCGACCGATCTGAAGCCGGAGAAGTCGAAGAATTTCAGCGGCGGCATGGTGTGGCAGCCGATGGAAAACCTCGAGCTCACCGCCGACTACTTCCACATCGACATCGACGATCGCATCGTCTACTCCGGCAATTTCAATCAGCTCGCGCTGCAACCGCTCATCTCGCCGTTCGGCGTCAATGGTGTGCGCTTCATGACGAACGCGATCAGCACCGAGACGAACGGATACGACCTCGTCGCGAACTACCAGCGCCCGCTCCTCGGCGGCCGCGTCGATCTATCGGCGGCGTACAGCAACAACAAGACGAAGATTGTGGGCGAGGTGGAGACGCCGCCGGAGCTCAAGGCGTTCGGCGAGACGTTGTTCGACCGGCAGGAGCGCCGCCGTTTCGAATGCGGGCAGCCGAAAGACAACGTCCGGCTGATGCAGGCGTGGAACCGCGGGAACTGGAACGTCACCACGCGCCAGAGCCGCTACGGCGAGTACTGCAGCCTGACGATCAATCCGATCGATGACCAGACGTACGCGGCCGAGTGGCTCGCCGACGCAGACCTGACGTATCGCTGGGGCGCGTATTCGTTCGGTCTCGGCGTGGAAAACCTGTTCGACAACTATCCGGACCGCAACACGCTGTTCCGCGCAAACTCGACGGCGCTCGCGCAGCAGGCCGGCACCGGCGGAACGAATTCGTATCCGATCAACACGCCGTTCGGGATGAACGGACGGTTCTTCTACACGCGCGTGGGGTATCGGTTCGGGAAATGATCTAACGCAAGGCCTTATCGATCTGATCGGCCATCGCCGAGGCAAATCTTCCGGTCACCGGCGCGTCGGGCGTAGTCCCGACCGTCGGGTCGTTGATGCCGCACGCGGCGAGGACTTTCTGCGGATCGTTCCCCGCCTCGCGTGTGCATGGCGCGCCGCGCAGCGCGAGCGTCCGTGACGCGGCGCGCGCGGTGGCCATGGCGGTGAGCATCAGATTCGGCGACGCGCGGCGCATCACCGGATCGACCGGGAAGATGCCGAGGGCGATGGCGCGGATCATCTCTTCGCGTCCGATCACGTCGGAGTCGAGATCGACGGCGATCGGCGGCGCGCCGACGTTCTGCGCGAAGCGGATCGACGCCACCTTCCAGTACAGCAGCACGGCGAAGTCGGCGCGCGTGATGACGTCGGTCTCCAGCGCGTGCTGCACCTGGGGCGGCATGTTCGCGGCCGCGAACTGGTCCTTGATCACATTGAGGCGCTGCATGTAGCGCGGATCGTTCGTGCGACGCGCGAGGCGGTCGTAGCGGACGATCGCTTCCTGATACCGGCCGCGGCCGACGTCGATCTCGGCCAGCGATTCCTGCACGTCGGGACGATCGACCTCCCCGGTGTTGAGGATCGGGTCGAGCTCGCGGCGCGCCTCGTCATAATTCTTCGTCGCCAGCAGCTTCTGCACGAGGAGCATGCGCGCGGCGGTGGCCGTCGGTTCGAGCTGCAATGCTTCGCGCAGCGAGGCGATCGAGTCGGCCGCGACGAGTTGATCGAACAACCGCTTGCGAACGTCGCCGATCCGACTCGTCACGATCTCCGGCGCATTCGCGACCTGTTGATAGAGGTGATACGCGGTGCGAAGGTCGTTGCGCGCCAGCGCGATCTCCGCGGCGTAAACATTCGACGCGGTCCACGAAGGGAGCTTCGACACGATCGCGCTCGCTTCGTCTAGACGTCCGGCGCGGATGTCGATCGCTGCATCGAGCAGCGAAGCCGGCGCATATCCGGGCATCGCCGCGATGCGCTTCTGCGCCTCGGCGTCGTTGCCGGCGAGGTAGTAACGCCACGCCGTTTCGAAGTTCGGATGCGCCGGTTGATCGAAGCCGATGCGCGGATCGATCAGGAAGCGCGTGTCGCCCTGCGGCTCGACGAGCGGCGGCGGCGCGGGCGCCGTCGCACACGCGGCGACGATCGCCGCAAGCACTGCAATCAGAAGGAGGGTTTTCGCTTTCAACGTCGTTCCTCGATCAGCTCTCGCGCGGCGGCGAACGCCTGCGGATGCGTCGCCTCGAGCCATTGCACATCGGGCTCCGCGCGGAGCCAGGTCATTTGTCTTTTTGCGTACGCGCGCGTCCGGCGCTGAGTTTCAGCGATCGCCGCGTCTTCCGTCATCTCACCCGCCACAACCGCCGCCGCTTCTTTGTAGCCGATCGTGCCGAACGGGCGGGTGGTGGCGGGATAGCGTTCGAGCAGGCGGCGCGTTTCGTCGACCAGTCCGTCGCGATACATCGCCTGCACGCGCTTGTCGATCGCTTCCACCCGTGGCTCCTTCTTCAGGAACAGCGCGATCTTGATCGACGGAATCTCCTCCACGCCGGCGACGGGAGGGCGCCAGCTGGAGATCGGTTTGCCGCTCGTGATCCACACTTCCAAGGCTCGCTCGACCCGCTGCCGGTCGGCAGGGGCGATTCTTCTACCACTTTCGGGATCGACGCGCGACAGCCAGCGATGGAGGCGCGCCTGTCCGCGCGGCGTCGCCGCGATGCGATGCAGCCGCTCGCGGATCACGGCGTCGCGACCCGGCATCTCCGGAAGTCCGGACAAGAGCGCACGAAGATAGAAGAAGGTTCCTCCCACGAGAATCGGCACGCGACCGCGCCCTTCGATCTCTCTGCAAACCTCGCGCGCGATCCGGCCGAAGTCGGCGGCGTTGAACTCCTGATCGGCGTCGACGATGTCGAAAAGGTGGTGCGGGAGGAGCGATCGCGTCTCCGGCGACGGCTTCGCGCTGCCGATGTCGAAGCCGCGGTAGATCTGCACCGAGTCGTAGTTGACGATCTCGCCGCCGAGCTCTGTCGCCAGGCGGAGCGCGAAATCGGACTTGCCGGCGCCCGTCGGGCCGGCGATGACGACGAGAGGTTTTGCGGTGGTCACTTACCCCGAATCTTCGTCATGTGTGTCCGCTCGTCCTCGCGAGAGAGGACCGTGCGGAGGTGCTCGCGGCAATAAATCGCGCCGTGCGGCACCGGCGTCCGGCAGACCGCGCAGCGGGTCTTCGAGACCACCTTCGCCCCTTTTTCGAACATCCGCAGGACGATGCCGGCGACGACGAGAATCCCGCCGAGCGCGAGCGCTTTGCCGAGCATCTCCATCGGGATGAGCTCCGCGAGCGGCTGCTCCTCGAAGCTCTCATGGAGCACGTACGCCGCCAGGACGACGATCACGATCCACAGGCCGAGACGGAGGACGGTTGAGGACATGCTGAGTGTCCATAACTCTAGCACGGAGTGCGATTTCGACCGTCCGGTCGCGGTCGGTGCGCAGCACGCGTATCCCTCGCTCCTCCAACGCCTTCAGCACCTCGGCATGAGGATGCCCGAAGAGGTTGTGCCGCCCGCACGAGATGACCGCCACGCGCGGACGAACGGAATCGAGGAGCACGGCAGTGGAGGAAGTGCGGCTGCCGTGATGCGCGACTTTAAGAATGTCCGCCCGGAGGTTCCGGTCAGCGAGCCACGCTTCCGCTTCGCGCTCGATGTCGCCCGTGAGGAGAATGGTCTGCCGCTCGATCCGCACGCGCAGGACGACCGAGGCGTTGTTCTCGGATGAGCGGCGGAACGTGCGAGGCAACGCATGGACTTCGACCCGCATCGCGCCGAAGTTGATCGTCTCGCGATCGCGCACGAGGTGAATCGGAATCGCGGAGGGGAGCAGTCTGTGCGCGCAATCGCCGGCGAAACGGCGCGGCGAGATCCAGAGCTCGCCGATGCGCACGCGGTCGAGGAGCGCCGGCAATCCGCCGCAATGATCGGGATGCGCGTGTGTGAGGAAGACCGCGTCGAGCCTGCGGATGCCGTGGTCGGCGAGCTGCGGAAGGAGGCGCGCGCCCGATGGTCCGCCGTCGATGAGGATCGCATGATCGCCGTCGAGGATCGCGATCGCGTCGCCCTGTCCGACGTCGAACGCGATCATGCGCGGCGTCCGCGGATGCTTTTGCGCGATCGCCGCGATGGTCGGAATGGCGACGGCAAACGCCATCAACATCGCGCGCAGGCGGCGCTTCGTGAAGGCGAGCGCGAGAAGCGCCGCGCCGAATCCGATGACCATGCTCGCGAGCGGCGGCGCGGTGAAGATGCCGGAGACGTTCGCGCTGCCGTCGTTGATCGCGCCGCACGCATCGTTCAGGACGCGGATCGCGATCATCAGTTGCGCGCACGGCACGATGCAGGCGGCGATGGAGACGACGAGCATCGCCGAGATGAGCGGCGTGAGAAGCAGCGTCGCGATCGAGCCGCCGAGGGCGTACTGGTGGAAGTGAAAGAGCGTGAGCGGCGTGAGGGTCAGCTCGGCCGCCACGGCGTAGGTGAGCCAGCGGCGATGAAAGAACGGGTTGGCGATGAAGATCAGCGCGCCCGCTCCGGCGAACGTGAGCTGAAAGCCTGCGTCGGTCAGATCGGCCGGCACGGCGATCAGGCGGATCAGCGCCGCGACGCACCAGAGGTTCGGGAATGACGTCGGACGCTTGAGCAATCGCGAGAGCGCGAAGAGAGCGATGCCGAGGCTCGCACGGGCGACCGAGGCCGTCGGTCCGATGAAAAGCGGCGCCATGACCGCGAACGCGACGAGCAGCAGATCGGACGAACGCCTGCGCCAGAGCGTGATCAGTGCCGCGGCGAGCGCGATCTGCATCCCGGAGAAGACGAGCAGGTGGTACGTGCCGCCTCTTCGGAAATCGTCGCGCTGCTCGCGGTCGAGTCGCTCGCCGCGTCCGAGTGCCAGCGCCTCGGCCAGCGCCACTTCATTCGGATACGGCAGTCGCTCGATGCGCATCGCCGCCGCGCGGTTCCAACGCTCCGGATCGAGTCGCGACAACGTGCCGGAGTAGCGCATCAACCGCGGCGACTTCACGTGCAGCACGAGATCGCCGCGATCGTTCGCGTGCAGCAGTCCCTCGGCGTGGATCGTCGTGCGCATCGCGATCGGCGGCGGATCGAAGTAGACGTGCAGCGCGAGCGGACGATCGATCGCGATCCCGTTCGCCTCGAAGCGGCGGACGCGCAGCGTGTGCATCGGCGGATGCGACGTCCAGTCGCGATCGAGCGGCGCGTCGACGACCACGAATTCGGCTGCATCGAGTCCGGCGAGTGCGCGGTCCTCGGTAGCGCGGACGTTCATCTGATGTACCGCGAGGAAGACGCCGAGGGCGGCGAACGCGAAGGCGGATTTCCGGGCGAGCAGAGCACACACCACCAGCGCCGCCACCGCGATCGGAGCGTTTACGAGCATCGCGCCGCACGCCAGTCCGGCGATCAGGGCGATGAGTGGGAGTGCCGCGGGAACGTCATCCGGCACGCTCGAAGGAAGAGAGCGTTTCCACGTGATGCGTGTTCGGGAAGAGGTCGAGGAGGTCGAGCGTGGAGAGGCGCCAACCCGACGCGAGAAGCCGGTTCGCGTCGCGGGCGAACGTTACCGGATCGCATGCGAGGAAGCAAATCCGGCGTTCCGTCTTCGCGGCAATGGCGGCGATGACGTTCGGCTTCGCCCCCGATCGCGGCGGATCGAGGAAAACGAAGTCCGCATTCGGCATCCGCTCCACCCACGACTCCACCGGCGCATGCACCAGCGTCACGTTCGCCGGCACGTTGCGCTTGGCGTACTGATACGACGGATACGCCCCCTCGACCGCGGTCACGCTCTCGCAGACGCGCGCGATCGGCACGCTGAAAAAACCGACGCCGGCGTAGAGATCGACCGCGGTTTTTCCGATGGCCAGGTTCTGCACGAGCCGCAGCATCGTCTGCAGCAGATGGCGATTGACCTGGAAGAACGTCTCGGTCGAGACCGCGTAGCCTTCGATGTTCAACTCACCCGACGTGACGATGCGGCCGTCGACTTCCCACATCTCGGCCGGCAGCGGATGCTCGCGCGTCTGCAGTCCCACCACCTCGCATTCCCTCGCCAGTGGCACGACCCGGTGCGATTGCATCGCGTAGAAGCCGACCGCATCACCGTCGCCGTGCAGCCGCGATCGCAGGCGATAGTTCAGCGGTGACGGATGAACGTTGATCGGCGGCAGCGTCTTCGGATCGATCTTCCCGATCCGCCGCAACGACTCGATCAGAATCCGCTCCTTCGCCCGCAACTGCGCGTCGAGACGCAGCGCCGTCCAGTCGCAGCCGCCGCATTCCTCCGCGATCGGACAAGGCGCGACGCGCCGCAACGGCGACGGCCGCTCGATCGCCACGAGCTCCGCGCGGGCGAATCCTTTTTTCACTTCGATGATGCGCACGCGGGCCACGTCGCCGGGGTAGACGTTCACCGCGAAGATCGGAAATCCATCCACTTTCGCGAGCGCCGAACCGCCCGCCACCAGCTCGGAGGGCTCAATGGTGATTTCAGTTCCGATTTGATACAAATGCGCCCCCTATGAAGGTCCATGAGTATCAGGCAAAAGAGATTCTCCGGCGGTACGGCGTGCCGACGCCGCGCGGCATCGTAGTCGACAACCCCGAGGAAGCACGGCAGGCGGCGAAGGAGCTCGGCGGCCGCGTCGTCGTGAAAGCGCAGATCCACGCCGGAGGTCGCGGCAAGGGCGGCGGCGTCAAACTGGCGAAGACTGCCGACGAAGCAGCGGACCTGGCGAAGAGCATCCTCGGCATGAACCTCATCACGCACCAGACCGGCCCCGAGGGACGCGTCGTGCGCAAAGTGCTGATCGAGGAAGCGCTCAACATCGACAAGGAGCTCTACCTCGGCATCACCCTCGACCGCCGCATCGGCATGCCGGTGATCATGGCGTCGAAGCAGGGCGGCATGGAGATCGAGGAAGTGGCGGAGCGCGATCCGAGCGCCATCCACCGCGAGCCGATCGATGCCGTCCTCGGCGCGCAGCCGTTCCAGGCGCGTGCGGTGGCGAACGCATTCGGCCTTAGCGGCGACGCGTACAAGAAGTGCGTCGACTTCGTGCAGAAGCTGATGCGCTGCTACGTCGAGACCGACGCGTCGCTCGCGGAGATCAATCCGCTGCTGGTGACGAAGGAAGGCGACGTCCTGGCCCTCGACTGCAAGATGACCTTCGACGACAACGCGCTCTTCCGGCACAAGGACGTCGTCGAGATGCGCGACCTCAACGAAGAGGATCCGCTGGAAGTCGAAGCCTCGAGCTTCAACCTCAACTACATCAAGCTCGACGGAAACGTCGGCTGTATGGTCAACGGCGCCGGCCTGGCGATGGCCACCATGGACATCGTGAAACTCGCGGGCGGCGAGCCGGCGAACTTCCTCGACGTCGGCGGCGGCGCGAGCGCCGAGCAGGTCAAGAACGCGTTCCGCATCATCCTCAGCGACAAGAACGTGAAGGCGATCCTGATCAACATTTTCGGCGGCATCATGCGCGGCGATCGCATCGCCGAGGGCGTGGTCAGCGCGTCGCGCGAAGTCGGTCTGCCGGTGCCGGTCGTCGTCCGGCTCGAGGGCACGAACGTCGACCTCGGCAAGCAGATCCTCAAGGATTCCGGCCTGCCGCTCATCACGGCCGACGGGATGTGGGATGCCGCACAAAAGGTGGTCGAAGCCGCGAAGACGGCGAGGCCATCCTGAGCCGCGCAGACGGCGAAGGATCTTGCGGTGCTAGCGACCAAACGAGACAGGCAAAGGGACAGGCGTAATGGCGATCTGGGCAGACAAGAACACACGAGTCATCGTTCAGGGCATCACCGGACGTGAGGGAACCTTTCACGCCATCCAGTGCCGCGACTACGGCACGCAGGTCGTCGGCGGCGTGACGCCCGGCAAGGGTGGCAGCACGCACGAAGGCTTCGCCGTTTTCAACAGCGTCCGCGAGGCGCGGGAGCAGGCAGGCGCGAACTGTTCGCTGATCTTCGTCCCGCCGCCGTTCGCCGCGGACGCGGTGATGGAAGCGGCCGATGCGGGGATGGAGCTGATCATCTGCATCACCGAAGGCATCCCGGTCAACGACATGATCAAGGCGCACGACTTTCTGAAGAAGTCGAACGCGCGCCGCGTCGCGGACGGCAAAACGCCGTCGCGCCTCATCGGACCGAACTGCCCCGGCATCATCACGCCGGGCCAGGCGAAGATCGGCATCATGCCGGGACACATCCACCGCCCCGGTCCGATCGGCATCGTCTCGCGCTCCGGAACGCTGACGTACGAGGCGGTCGGTCAGACGCGCGAGTTCGGTCAGTCGACCGCGGTCGGCATCGGCGGCGATCCGCTGCCGGGCACGAACTTCATCGATTGCCTCGAGGCCTTCCAGGCCGATGACGCGACCGAGGCGATCATCATGATCGGCGAGATCGGCGGATCGGCGGAGGAAGAGGCCGCGGCCTTCGTGAAGGCAAACGTGACCAAGCCGGTCGTCGCCTTCATCGCCGGCCAGACCGCGCCCCCGGGACGCCGCATGGGCCACGCCGGCGCGATCATCAGCGGCGGCAAGGGCACGGCGGCGGAGAAGATGGCCGCCCTCGAGGCCGCGGGCATTCACGTCGTGAAGGCGCCGAGCGAAATGGGATCGAAGGTCAAAGAGGTGTGGAAGGGGTGAAGCCCCTCCACATCGATCTCACCCTTCCGATCACCCGACTCGTGCTGATCGGCGGCGGCGAGTTCTCGTTCGGCGAGACGCGCGAGATCGACGAACAACTCATCAGGCAGCTCCCCGCCGACAACAAGCGCGTCGCGTTCATCCCCACCGCCTCGGGCTCCGCGGAGTACGCGACGCACCTCGGCAACTACTTCAAGCAGATCGATCCCGCGGTCGAGACGATCAACGTCCCGGTCTACCGCCAGCGCGACAGCCGGCGCCGCAAGAACCTCGATCTCATCCGCTTCGCCGGTCTGATCTACCTCGGCGGCGGCGTCACGAACAACCTGCTCGCGACGGTGCGTGAATCGGGCGCGGAGATGGCGATGCGCGACGCGGCCGCGGACGGCGTTCCGATCGCCGCCATCGGCGCGGCGGCATCGTGCTTCGGTGCGCACGCGCGCGACATGCACGGCAGCGGCGCCGCGCTTCCCGCATTCGGCTGGCTCGACGCGACCGTGATCGACACCGGCTTTGATGCGTCCGAGGACACGATGCTGCGCCGGTTGATGTCGATCGAAGGGACGCGCCTCGGCATCGGCATTCCACCGAAAACGGCGCTTTCGATCGGAGCGGACGGCGTGGCGACAATCATCGGAGAAGGAAACATCGCCGCGTTCCGCAAGGGGCAGGCTTAGCCCTTGCAGTTTCGAGCCGTCGCGGTGGAAACGAGCACGACAGAAACTCCAGTGACGCAGGAGGAGATGCTTCGTTTCTTCAGCATCCTCTCGCATGACCTCAAGTCGCCGATCTTCGCCATCGATGGATTCAGCGAGCTGCTGATCGGCGACTACCTCGACAAGCTCGACGAAGAAGGTCAGGACTTTCTCCGCCGCATCCGCTCCAGCGCGCAGTACATGAAGCACGTGCTCGACGATATGTCGCACATGATCAAGCTCCTCGCGCGCCCCACGGCGAAGAAGCCGACGCCGCTGCGCGAGCTGATCGAAGAGGCGCTGCAGAAGCACAGCTACGCGATCGAGGACGGCGGCGTGAAAGTGAACATCGCCGCGGAGCTGCCGACGGTCGACGTCGATCCCGACAAGACGCGCGAGGCCCTCGGCGCGCTGATCGCGAACGCGCTCTTCTTCAATGACCGTCCGAAAGGCGAGCGCGAGATCAACATCGATTGCGATCACGACGCGAATTGCTATCGGATCTGCGTTCGCGACAACGGCATCGGCATCGATCCGAAGTACGTGTCGCAGATCTTCGAGCTCGGCGGCGCGAGCAAGCTCGAGAAACCGCGCGGCGGCGGTCCGGGTTATGGACTCTATCTGGCCAAGCGGCTGATCGAATCGAACGGCGGCGAGCTGACCGTCGACTCCGCGCTCGGAACCGGCAGCACGTTCTGCATGACGCTGCCGCAGTAGGGATCGAAGGCTTCAGCGCAGCGTCGCCGCGAGCTCTTCGGGGGCGATGGTCATCGGCGTCACGCTCTCCGGCAGCGGCTTCTCACCCGGCATCGCGATGATGCGGATGTCGACGTGCCGGTCTTCCGCGATGTCGACGCCGAGGGCGCGGGCGGCGGCCTGCGAGAGATCGATCGCGAACTTCTTCACGAATGGGCCGCGGTCATTCACCCGGACGCGAATCACGCGTCCCGTTGCGCGGGCTTTGATCTCCACCCAGGTGCCGAGCGGAAGGGTGAGGTGCGCGGCGGTGAGCTTCCGGTTGCGGAAGATCTCGCCGGTCGAGGTCAGGCCGCCATCCAGTGAGGTCGAGTAGTAGCTGGCCAGGCCCGACATCCGGTGCTTGAGGGCGACCTGCGCGTATCGAAGCAGGCGCATGTGAATTGGGTCGGGCTTGGGCGGTTCGGGCACGACCGGCGGCGGAGCCTCGGGGCCGAACTTGAAGCAGTCCATTTCCGCGTCGTCGAGCTCGACGTGATCCTCGCAGAGATAGCTCTGCGCGCGGGCCGGCATCGCGGCCAGCAGGCACGCAAAAGTTATTGCAACGAGAACGGCGTGTCCTTTCGACATGGCGGCCGATTCTAGACGAATCAAAGAGCACGCCAAAGTCGCGGAGCTAAACGGTGCCAACAAAGCTACTTAAATAAAGGTAGCTCAGCAGGTTAGTTGTGGTCTATCGATTGCAAAATAACTGTGTCGACGGCTCCGGATAGGGAGGGAATGCCTGATGTCCGATATCAAGACCAGCAGACCGTTTCAGCAGCGATTTCTGAACGGGTTCGACCGATCGGAGCTCCGCGAGGAGGTCCTCTCGGTCAAGCCGGAGCGGCTCCGGGGATTGCGCAAGAAGTACGCGACCCTGGCCCTCGGCGCATCGCTGGCCCTGGGAGGCATCGGGGTCCCGATGAAGATGATCCAGGGCGCACGATCCGGCGATTCGGCAACACGCGGCGCGGCCGCTCAGAACCGCGCCCCCGGTGAGTCCCCCACCCCGGAATTGCCGGCCGATCAGGGTATTGCGAACGACCTGAAGGCGGCGCAGAGCATCGCGTCACAGGTTGCCGGCGGCGTGCAGGCGGTGACGAGCGGAGTGGAAAGAGCGGCGATCCATCCACTGCAAACGGTCAAACAGGCTCCGCAGAACATCGTCCAGGTCGCGGACGCGGTGAAGGAACACTTCTTCCGCACCGAGGTTCCGTTCGGCTCGATCATCTACAGCGAAGCGAAAAAGAATGACCTCCCGCCGGAGCTCGTCGCCGCGGTGGTCAACACGGAGTCGAAGTTCAAGCCGACGGCGCGCTCGCAGCGCGGCGCGGTCGGACTGATGCAGCTCGTGCCGCGCACCGGCAAGTGGATGGGCGCGCGCAACCTCTCCGATCCGACGCAGAACATCCAGGCAGGGACGAAGTACCTGCGCTATCTCAGCGACCGTTTCGGCGGCGATCAGCAGAAGATCATCGCCGCGTACAACGCGGGCGAAGGGAACGTGCGCAGGTTCGGCGGAGTGCCGCCATTCCGCGAAACGCTCAATTACGTGCGCAGCTTCCAGGATGACCTCGGCGATCGGATCGACGGACACGCCGCGGGGATGACGGAAGTGGCGGATATGCAGTAGCTGTGCTCCAATACCGACCGTGTCGGGTAAGAGGCTCGTTATCGGCTTGATCGTGATGGGCGTCGCTCTCCCGCTCACGCTCTTCTACCTGCTTGCCCTGCAGACGCTCTCCCAGCTCTTCACCATCGCGATCTCGACGTTCCTCACCTGGGGCGTGACCGATTTCCTGTCCAACATCCTTCACCGGCCGCGACTCCAGAATCGCACTCCGGGTGGGGCCATTCGCGAGGATTGGGAACGGCGGCAGAAGGACTCTTAAGTCCAGTCACCCATCCGCCGTCGCAGTTCATCGATCGTGATCAGCGTTTCGCTGCCGTCGGATTCGCGGCGGAAGACGGCGTGGTACCACCCTCTCATCCCGACCGGCGTGTAGAGCTCCGCGCCGAGGCGGAGCTTGCCGCCGGAGACGAGCTTGAGGAAGACCTGTTCGTATGCGGAGCGGGTGAGGCGGCGGTCGGGGAACGGAATGCCGTACTGGCGTTTTCGTCTATCGGCGGCTCTCCGGCGATCCCGCTTTCGGTCGTCGAGCAATGAGATGGTGCGGCGGTCGAGATAGCGCGTGATCGTCCGCCGCGTGACGCGTACGGGCGGTGGCGGCGGCGGGATCATCGGTAGCGGCTCGGGCGGCAGGTCGAGGAGCTTCCCCGGCTTTGGTTTCCGCGCCTTCGCCTGATGCAGCTCGCGCTCGTGGGCGCGCACGAGGACGTATTCGTCGATCGTGCAGTGCTGCGGCTGCTCGATGCGGCGCGTCATGTCGTACTGGCGCAGCTCGTCGATGACCATGCCCCAGCGCGCGAGGTTGCCGACGTCGTCGTACGCCAGCGGCCGATCGGGGAGATCGAGCAGCGACGGAGCGCGTCCTTCGAGCACCGCGAAGAGCAGCCGGAAGCTGAACGGATCGGAAAACTCGCGGATCGATTTGCGGAAGAACCAGGCGACTTCCCTGGCCATCGCGCGCAGCGACATCGTCCGCCCGAACTGATCGGTCCATGCCGGAGAGTCGATGTCGCAGGTGTACGGGCTGCGCGGATAGTGGAAGTCCTTCGTCAGCCAGCCTTTTCGCGTCGTGTGCTTGCCCGGGATGACGCCGGCGACGACCGGGATTGGCAGTTTCTTCAGCATCGACAGGTCGTACGACGGCCATTCCATGACGGCGCGGACGATGCCGACGATGAGCGTCGCCGTCGCGACCATCAGTCCCGGATCGGGGGTGAAGTCGACCGTCACCTCGATCCGTCCGCCGCGCGGCCGGACGCCGACGCCGGTCGACCGCCGGTTCGCGCCCGCGACCATGACCGGCACCGGGAGGAGATGCGTGAGCAGCAGCGCGAGCTGCTTCTCGTCGTGCATCCGCTCATGCGAGATGTTGTAGTGGCTGCTGTAGGCCGTGAGGCGGACGGTGTGACCGGTGCGGTTGCCCCATTTCGTGAGCTCGTCGCGGACGAATCCGATCTGTTCCCAGAGGTTGCGCACCATGCGCGCGGTGCAATGCGGCGCGAGCTCGATCACCGGCGTCACGACCTCGATCACGCCGCGGTCGAAGTAGACCGCGCCGCCGGTCGGAAGCTGGACGGAGCTCTTCTCTCGTTTCAGCAACGGCCCGTCGATGAACGTGCTCGGATGCTGAAAATACGGCTCCGGATTGATCTCGACTTCGTCCAGCCAGACGTTGAACTCCGACTCCATGCCGATGACCGGCATGTCGAGTTTCGTCTCACGGAGAACCCGGTCGAAGCCAGACTCTGCTTTAGCGTTCTGCGGCATTCAAGAAGGAGAAACGGCAAAGGATGCCTTAG